>OIXG01000004.1_pt1 | contig 229697 bp, 200 predicted proteins | sample 1587731 | NCBI WGS metagenome assembly OIXG01 (sample SAMEA3888908, study PRJEB22519) | human gut metagenome | biome: human gut; feature: human-associated habitat; material: faeces | place: Denmark | collected 2010 | reverse complement strand
AGCGAGAAAATATCCGCACACAGACAATGGCAGGACGGGAGCAAAAGGCTCGTGAAGGCAAATGGAACGGCGGTTTCGCTCCCTATGGATACAAACTGGAAAACGGAAACCTTGTCATTGCAGAGGATGAAGTGGAAGTTATCCGAGTAATCTATGATCGTTATATTCATACAAACGAGGGTGTTGCAGGAGTTGCAAAATATCTGAACCGCAATGGTTATGTAAAGAAACTAAGACAGAATAATACCATTCCGGGATTTTCAAGAGATTTTGTGAAAAATGTATTGTACAATCCTGTTTATATGGGAAAGATTGCTTACGGCAGACGAAGAACTGAAAAGAAACAGGGTACAAGAAACGAGATTCACGTGGTTGAGCAGTCGGAGTTTCCGGTTTATGAAGGACAGCACGAAGCTATCATTTCTGAAGAGGATTGGTATCTGGCACAGGAAAAGCGCAAGATCAATTCCTTTAAGCGGGAAAAGGTCAACAATCCAGACCACGCACACATCCTGTCCGGTATCTTGAAATGCCCATGCTGCGGAAAGAGTATGTACGGCAATATTGCCAAGGCTCATAGCAAGGACAAGAAAACACGGTATTATTACTACTGCAAAAATACAGTTACGCCGACAGGGCATGAGTGCAGTTTCCGGCTGAATATCGAACAGACAGAGATCAACAAATTTGTGGCGAAGATTATTTCCGCTATGGTCAACAATCCCCGATTTGTAGAAGCAATTCAAGCGAAAATCGGAACAGCGGTTGATACAGAGGATATGGAAAAGCAGATCGCCGTCCTGCAAGGGCAGCTAAAGCAAGCCTTTGGAACGAAAAGCCGCTTGGAGCGTCAGATGGATACCTTGGACATCAACGATGCCCACTATGACAGAAAGATTTTGGACTTGCAACGCCGCTATGATGAGCAGTATGATACGATAGAGGAAATCGAAGTTCAGATTGGCGAATTGCAAAGTCAGATACGCAGTATCCAGCAGGAGAAAATATCCGGCGATAACATTTATCGGCTCTTACTGGCATTTGATGAAGTCTACCATTCCGCAACAGAAGCGGAACAGAAAGAGTTTATGAAAGCCTTTATCGAGCGAATTGAGATGTTCCCGGAAAAGAGAAAAGACGGAAGCTGGATAAAGAAGATTGTATTCAATTTCCCTGTGCCTGTTGATGGCGAGGAAGTGAAAGAACTTCCCTTGGAAACTGAAACAACCGTCGAGACGGTGGCTCTGCTGAATAAACTATCTGAATAAGGCGGTGAAAAAATGTCATTACCGAAGTACAGCGAACTCTATCTGCCCTTTTTGACAACGATTCAAGATGGCGCTGTCTACTCTGTGAAAGAAGTTAGAGATCGTCTGGCATCCAGCCTTCACCTGTCGGAGGATGATCTGTCGCAATTGATTTCCAGCAATCGTCAGTCCGTATGGGCTTCAAGATTTGGCTGGGCAAATACATACTTGAAGAAAGCCGGACTCGTGATCGCGCCGAAAGCTGGTGACGGCTTCGTTACAAAGGCAACCGGTGACGGCGGAGTTGACGGCATTATTTACGAGGATAAGCTCGGATTCAACTTGATCTACATCCAGGCGAAGCGCTGGGACAAGGATTCAGTGATCGGAAAGCCGGAAATCCAGAAATTCACTGGTGCCATGATGGGTCCTCCAAAAGTGGAGAAAGGGCTGTTCATAACGACCGCAAAGTTTTCGCAAGGTGCAATGGATTTTGCAAAAGCGCAGCATATCATCCTTGTCGATGGCGAAAAATTGACGGAACTCATGATTGAATACAATTTGGGCGTATCCGCGCAAAAAACATATCAAATCAAGCGGATCGACAGCGATTATTTTTCGAATGACTCGCAGTGATTTGCATAGCGCACGATCAAAAACAAGCTGTTTTTGCAAAACTCCTCTTGCAATGCACCAGATGTTGTGATATAGTAACTCCGTTATATTAGATGATTTCCCCTATCATGAAAGGATGAATACCATGACTACTTTGGAACTGATTCTGACGATTATCCAGCTGATTTCCGGTCTCGCCGTGACCGTGATCGTGCTGATGCAGTCCGGCAAGAGCGCCGGCCTGTCCGGCGCCATTGCCGGCGGTGCGGAAACGTTCCTTTCCAAAGGCAAAGCCAAGACGCTCGATGCCAAGCTCGCCAAGGCGACGAAATGGTTCGGCCTCGTCTTTGTCATCCTGACGCTGGTGCTGACCGTCCTGATGCACAAGGGCGCGTAATTTCCGGCGCAGCTGTAGAAAAGCGCATCCCCCGGCAATACCGGGGGATGCGCTTTTCTCATGTCCTTAGTCCGGGTACTCTGCGCGGCTGCCGCCGATGAGCTTCGGACGTGTGCGGGCAGCATTGACCGGCGCCTCCCCGATCGTCTTGACCGACAGGCGCAGCGGCACGGCCACATGCTTGAGGTGCATGCCAATCATCGTGTTGCCGATGTCGAGACCGGCGTCGGCCTTCACGAACTCGACCGCGACCGGGTCATCCATCGCCTCATAGACCGCCGTGGCGAACGAGCCGCCGGCCTTTGGCCGCGGGCGGACGCAGACGATCTCGTATCCGAACCGCTCCGCGTCAGCGCGCTCCATGATCAGGGCACGGTTGAGGTGCTCACAGCACTGGGCTTCCAGGCAGAGGCCGCGTGCTTTCAGGATCGGCATGATCTCATCGACTACGGCTTTTGCCGCCTCGGGCGTAGAGCCCTTGCCGATCTTCTGCCCCATGATCTCGCTCGAGGAGCAGCCGACCACGACCTGCTGGCCGGGCTTGAGCGCGGCAACATCCAGCAGTTCGAGCAGGGCTGCGCGGGCGGATTTACGAATCTCTTCATACATGAATGGTCATCTCCAGACAGTTATTAAAAATTCTTATTTCCATTGTAGCACGGCTCGGTGCATTTGACAATCCTCTGCAAGGCGTGTATCATGAGCGTTGACCAAATCATAACAGGAGGATTGCTGTTTTGAAACGCTTCTTTGCTTGTCTTCTCGCTGCGGCGCTGCTCGTCTGCTCCGGCTGCGGCATCAAATCCGAAAAACCGTCGACCAACGGCGCTGCCGGGAAAACGGAGAACTACTACGCCCCGCTGACCGGTGAGCCGCTGAGCACCAAGCCGGAAAATACCCGGCCGTTTGCCGTCATGATCAACAACATCGTCTACGCGCAGCCGCAGGTTGGCATCAGCAACGCGGACATCATCTACGAGATTCCGGCCGAGGGCGGCATCACGCGCATGATGGCCATTTTCAGCCACCTGTATGACGTGGAGTCTGTCGGCAGCATCCGCAGTCTGCGCCCGTATTACCTGAGCGTGGCCCTGTCGTATGACGCCATCGTCATCCACGCCGGCGGCAGCGAGCAGGCCTACAGCGATGTCAGGACCTACAACGCTGACCATCTCGACGGCGTGCGCGACGGCAACACCAGCTCCATGTTCTACCGTGACGCCAGCCGCGGTCAGCACGGCTCGGAGCACACGCTGTTCTTCCACGGCGCGAATGTGGAGGCCCTTGTGGATCAGTACAAGTTCCGCACCGAGCACGAGAGCAGCTACAAGACCGGCCTGAACTTTGCCGACAACGCTGTCCAGCAGTGCACCGGCGGCGCGGCTGCGAATGTGCAGGTGACATTCAACACGTCCAAGAGCACGTCCTTTGCCTACCACGCCGACAGCGGCAAGTACACGGCTGTGCAGTATAAGGCCGACTATAAGGACGGCGCGACCGGCGAAGCGGTTCCGTTCTCCAATTTGCTCATCCTCTCGGCCGATATGAAGACGGTGGACAGCTACGGCCGCCTGGCCGTCGACCTCATCGGCAGCGGCACCGGCTACTTTGTGACCGGCGGCGAGTACGTGCCGATCAAGTGGTCCCGCAGCGACATCAACAGCTGCTTTACTTACACGCTCGAGGACGGCACGGCGCTGAACCTCTCGCGCGGCACGACCTATGTTGGCGTGATCCCGACCAACGGCGGCAGCGCAAACTTCAGCTGAGGACAAAATCAAACTATTTTGCAGCACTATGTGCGTGGGAAACCGCGCACATAGTGCTTTTTCTTTCACAGCGTGGTTGCCTGTTTCCTAAAATATTTGCTATAATAGCTGTACAGCCGGATATGACTGCAAGTGCACAGAAAGGAAGATCGCTATGACCTACAATTTTGATGAGATCATTGACCGCCGCCATACCAATGCGCTGAACACGGATGGTTTTCGCGGCTATATTTTTCACGCCGGCCCGGAAAAGGTGTTTGCTTTTAAGGACGAAGAATTTGTCCGCATGTGGGTCGCTGATATGGAATTTGGCGTGGCACCCGAGATTCTCGACGCGCTGCGCGCGCGGATCGACCGCCGCATTTTTGGCTATACCGGCCTGTATGACGATGAATACTATCACACCTTCTCCGAATGGTGCAAGGATCATTATGACTGGGGCTTTCCCAAAGAGCAGCTGTGCGTCTCGCCGGGCATCATTCCCGCGCTGTACCAGCTGACGGAAACACTTTGCGGCCCGGACGAAAAGGTGCTGCTCAACACCCCTGCCTACGGCTATTTTCTCCATGCGGCGGAGTACGCCGGCGTGGATGTGCTGACTTCCCCGCTGCATAAAAAGGCGGATGGCACGTTTGAAGTGGATTACGAGGACTTCGAGCGCAAGTGCGCCGATCCGGCGTGCAAGCTGGTATTCTGGTGCAATCCGCACAATCCCACCGGCCGTATGTGGATGGAGGACGAGCTGCGCCAGGTTGCTGCGATCATCGAAAAATATAACCTCTGGGTGGTGTCCGACGAGATCCACTGCGACCTGATCCGCTGCGGCCGCCGCCACATCCCGATGGCCAAGGTCATGGACAGCTACCCGAAGCTCATTACCTGCATGGCTCCCACCAAGACCTTTAATATGGCGGGTTTGGCGTTTTCCAACATCATCATCCGCGATCCTGCGCTGCGGGCGCACTTTCAGGAGCGTGACAAGCTGTTCGGCATGGTCAATCCTATGTCGCTGACGGCAGCGCAGGCGGCCTATGCGCACGGCGGCGCGTGGCATGAGGCGCTCAAGCAGTACCTGGACGAAAACTTCGCGTTTGTCAAGGCGTTTCTGGCCCGGGAGCTGCCGGAGGCAGTCATGTACATTCCGGAGGCAACATATCTGGCGTGGGTCGATCTGTCGCGCTGTCTGCCGGATGTGGAGGACCTGCCGGACTTCTTCGCCAACAAGGCGGGCGTGCTGCTCGAGGGCGGGGATTCCCTCTTTGTTGGCAACGCGAAAGGGTATGTGCGCCTGAATCTTGCCATGCCGCGCGCGATCATTCAGACCGGTCTGGAGCGGATGCGCGATGCGATCCGCAACGAGCGGGCAGATCATTAAAAAGTGATAGCAAAAGCCCGATATGGCAATGGCCATACCGGGCTTCTTCGTATTTTATTCCCATGTCTTCCATACATCCGGGCAGTAGCCAACCGTGGCCTGTCTGCCGTTGCGGACGATGGGTGTCTGCAGCAGGGACGGATCCTCGAGCAGCCGCTCGATCTTGTCCTGCTCATAGGCCAGGTGCTGTACAAATGCGTAATCCGCTGCCTTTGGATTGAGCATGGCGTCAAGCCCGACGGCGTTTTTCACGCTCGTCAGCTCGCCGCGGCTCATACCGTAACGCAGCAGGTCGATGGCCTGATACGGGATGCGGCGTTCCTTAAAATAGCGCTCGGCCTTTTTTGTGTCAAAGCATTTGGATTTGCCCCAGATCTGGATCTTCATGGTGCGCTCCCCTGCTCAGACTTCGATGATCACGGGCAGCACCATGGGGCTGCGGCGCGTGGTCTTATACAGATAACCGCTGATGTTCGACTTCACGCGGCCCTTGATGGTCGCCCAGTCGTGCTGTTTCTGCCGCTCACAGCTGGCAAGGCTCTCGTTGACGACGCGCTTGAGTTCGCCCATGAGTGCCTCCGCCTCTTTGACATATACAAAGCCGCGGGTGATGATCTCGGGATCAGCGACCGGCTTACCGTTTTCGGACGAGAGCGTGATGATGGCCATGACGATACCGTCCTCGGCCAGATGGCGGCGGTCGCGCAGCACGGCGCTGCCGACGTCACCGATGCCGGTGCCGTCGATATACACGTCGCCCGCCGGAACATTGCTCGTCGCACGCATGCTGCGCTTGGTGATCTCGATCACTTCGCCGTTTTTGGCCACGAGCACATTCTTCGGCTCCACGCCCATGAGCTTGCCGATCTCGGCGTGTTTGCAGAGCATGCGGTACTCGCCGTGCACAGGGATGAAGTAGTGCGGCTTTGTCAGTGCGAGCATCATCTTCAGCTCCTCCTGGCACGCATGGCCGGAGACGTGCAGCGGTGTGTTGCGGTCATAGATGACCTCCGCGCCCTTCTGGAACAGCTCGTCGATGACGCGGCTGATCGTGATCTCGTTGCCCGGAATGGCCGAGGCCGAGATGATGACACGGTCGCCTGCGTCGATCGTGACCTGCTTGTGCTCGGAGAACGCCATGCGGTGCAGTGCAGACATCGGCTCGCCCTGACTGCCGGTGCAGATGATGACGGTCTTGCTGCGCGGCAGACTGCCGATCTGCGACATGTCCATCATGACGCCGTCCGGAATGTCCACATAGCCGAGCTCCGTTGCCACGCGCATAACATTTTCCATGCTGCGGCCGGTGATGCCGACCTTGCGCTTATACTTTGCCGCCACGTTGATGATCTGCTGCAGGCGGTGGACATTGGACGCGAAGGTCGTGACAATGATGCGCTTATTGCAGTCTTTGAACAGCTCGTCAAAGCAGTCGATCACGCGCGCCTCCGAGGCACAGTAGCCGGGCCGCTCCACGTTCGTGGAGTCCGACAGCAGTGCGAGCACGCCCTCGTTGCCGAGCTGACCTAGGCGCGGCAGATCGATCATGCCGCCCTGAATGGGCGTGAGGTCGATCTTGAAGTCGCCCGTGTGGACGACGGTGCCGATCGGCGTTTTGATGGCCAGCGCGACGGAATCGGCAATGCTGTGGTTCGTGTGGATAAACTCGATCTCAAAGCAGCCGAGCTTAAACTTATCACCCGGTTTTTTCGTGAAAATCTGCGTATGATAGAGCAGGTCGTGCTCTTCGAGCTTGAGCTCGATTATCGCAGCCGTCAGGGGCGTTGCATAGATCGGCATGTCGAGCTGCTTGAGCACATACGGGATCGCACCGATGTGATCCTCATGCCCGTGCGTGATGACCATGCCGCGGATGCGGTTTTTGTTTGCTTTCAGATAGCTGATGTCCGGGATGACCATGTCGACGCCGTAGAGGTCCTGATCCGGAAAGCCCATGCCGCAGTCGACAAGGAACATGTCCTTGCCATACTCATAGACGGTGAGATTCTTACCGATCTCACCGAGCCCGCCGAGCGGGATGATTTTCAATTTGGATGCCATTCGTAACTCCTTTGCGTTCGCTTTCGGGCAGACTTCTCCCCCGGAAGCTGGTTGATGTGATGTTTCGAAAAATATGTACGAAATGCGTTGCCTGCGGCAGCGGATGACCAGAGTATCCCCAGAAATCCGTACCGTCAAACCTGTTACATTTCCATTCGGCCGGCCAGCGCCCGCAGGAGCGTGGCATCGTCCGCATATTCCAGATTGGAGCCGACCGGAATGCCGTAAGCCAGACGCGTGATCTTCACGTCAAACGGCTTGAGCAGACGCGCGATATACATCGCGGTCGCCTCGCCCTCCGTGTCGGGGTTCGTGGCCATGATGACCTCCGTGATCCCGCCGGCAGCCACACGCTTGACCAGCTCCTGGATCCGGATGTCGTCCGGGCCAATGTGATTCATTGGTGACAGCACGCCGTGCAGGACGTGATAGACGCCGTTGTACTCGCGGCTGCGCTCAAACGAGAGCACGTCGCGCGGCTGCGCCACGACGCAGATGGTGCTCTGGTCGCGCTTCGGAGAGGCACAGATGGTGCACGTCTCCTGATCGGTGAGATTCTGGCAGATGCTGCAGCAGTGGATGTTTTTCTTGGCGTCCACAATGGCGGCTGCAAACTTCAGCGCCTCCTCTTCCGGGAGGGACAGGACATGAAACGCCAGCCGCTGCGCGCTCTTGCGCCCGACGCCGGGCAGCGCGGCAAACTGGTCAATGAGGTTTTCAAGTGCATTCGGGAAAAAAGACATGGTACTACCGTCCTGAATCAAGCATTGCGGATGGCGGCAATGGCGGCCGCACGGTCACTCGGGCGGAACACAGCGCTGCCGGCAACAAGCACGTTTGCGCCCGCCTGCTTCACGAGCGGGGACGTCTCCGGGTCGATGCCGCCGTCTACCTCCAGCTCACACGCGGGATTGACCTCCAAGATCCGCTCGTGCAGCTGTGCAATTTTCGGCAGCTGATCGGCCATGAAGCGCTGTCCGCCGAAGCCGGGCTCGACCGTCATGACCAAAGCCAGATCCAGCAGCGGCAGATACGGGATGAGCACACTCTCCGGCGTTTTCGGCTTGATGGCAAGGCCGACCTTCTTGCCGTGCGCCTTCACATCCGCAATCGCGGCGAAAATGTCCTGTGGCTCGTCAGCCTCGACGTGGAACACGACGAGATCCGCTCCGGCATCGCAAAAATCGCCGACGTAGCGATGCGGCCGGTCGATCATCAGGTGTACATCCAGAAACATTGACGTATGCTTGCGCACGGACTTCACGACCGGGATGCCGATCGAGATATTCGGCACAAAAATGCCGTCCATTACGTCAATATGGACATAGTCCGCGCCGCCGGCCTCGATCTGACGGATGTCCTCGCCGAGTGTGCAAAAGTCCGCCGAGAGGATGGAAGGTGCAAGTTTTGTCATGGATGTCACTCCGTTCTGGGAATGTCCGGTTACCCGGACGCAATATCACATATTATAACTTAGTTATTATACACCTGTTACGGATATCCTGCAAGTGCCGCGGACAAAAAATCGCCGCTTGACGAATTCCGCCGCCTGCGCTATCATGTGCTTCAGATACTTCAAAGAACAGGAGCGAATCAAATGTCTATCGAAGCAGGAAGAGCGTATTTCCGCCAGTTTGGTATGGAAGATCGCGTTCAGGAGTTTACGGTCTCGAGCGCGACCGTCGATTTGGCTGCAAAGGCCCTCGGTGTCGAGGGTGCGCGGATCGCGAAAACACTGTCGTTCAAGACGGCGGACGGCTGCATGCTGATCCTTGCCGCCGGAGATGCGCGTATTGATAATCATAAATTCAAGGAGAAATTCCATATGAAGGCCAAGATGCTCTCGGCTGATGAGGTGCTGGAGCTGGTGGGCCACCCGGTCGGCGGTGTGTGCCCGTTCGGCTGCAAGGAAGGCATCCCGGTGTATCTGGACGTGTCTCTGCAGCGGTTCGAGACCGTATTCCCCGCTGTTGGCAGCCCGTCGAGCGCGATCGAGCTGAACTTGGACGAGCTCTACAAATACTCCAACGCCCTTGAGTGGATTGACGTCTGCAAGCTCCCGGCCCCGGCCGAGGCGTGAGCAGAACGCAAAAAAGCCTGACGAACCATTGTTCGTCAGGCTTTTTTCCTTTGCAGGGTATTACGCCAGCAGTTTGGTCATGCTCTTGAGGCTGATGACCAGTGTGGAGGCGTTATGCAGCAGCGCCGAGGTCGCGGGCGGCAGGACACCGGCCACGCCCAGGCAGATCAGCAGGAAGTTAAAGCTGATGATCTTGCGATAGTTGCTGTGGATACGCTCCATGAGCGCGTCACTCAAGCGTTTGAGCGTCAGCAGTGCGTACAGATCATTGGCGCCGACCGTGATATCGGCCACTTCGCGCGCGATGGCCGCGCCGTCACTGATGGCAACACCGGCATCTGCCTCGGAAAGCGCCGGGGAATCGTTCACGCCGTCGCCCAGCATGATGACTTTACGCCCTGCCGCGTGCTCCGCCTGAATGAAGGCGGCCTTGTCCTCCGGGAGTACTTCTGCGAAATAGACATCCACGCCGACCGCCTCTGCGACTGCGCGGGCGGTCTTTTCGTTGTCGCCGGTCATCATGACCAGCTTGGACACGCCGAGTTCCCGCAGTCCGCGGATGACATCAGCCGCTTCCGGGCGCAGCGGGTCCTCAATGCAGATGACTGCCGCCAGCACACCGGAAACAGCGAGGTACAGGTGCGAATACGTATCTGGCAGGGCGTCAAACTTGGCCTGCTCCCCTGCCGGGATGACGCAGTGCTCGTCGTCGAAGACAAAGTGGTGGCTGCCGATGACGACCTTCTGCCCGTCGACACTGCTGGAAATGCCGTGCGCGACCAGATACTCCACACGCGAATGGCGCTCCTCATGGCGCAGACCGCGGCGCGCCGCCTCCGCGACGACCGCTTTGGCCATGGAGTGCGGATAGTGCTCCTCCAGACAGGCAGCCAGACGCAGCATGTCCGCTTCCTCATTGCCGCCGAAGGTCACAACCTGTGCGACTTTCGGCTCAGCGCGCGTCAGCGTGCCGGTCTTGTCAAAGACGACCGTGCTAGCCTCGGACACTGCCTCAAGGAACCGTCCGCCCTTAACGGACAGGTGATGATCGCTTGCCTCTTTCATGGCGGAGAGCACAGCAATCGGCATCGAGAGCTTGAGCGCGCAGGAGAAGTCGACCATCAGCACTGCCAACGCTTTGGTCATGTTCCCCGTCAGGAGCCAGACCGCCGCTGTTGCGCCCAGACTGTACGGAACGAGCTGATCTGCAAGGTGCGATGCGTGATCCTCCGTTGCGGACTTGAGTTTTTCCGACTCCTCGATCATGCGGATGATACGATCATAGCGGCCGCTGCCGGCACGCTTTTCCACACAGATGGTGCAGTCACCCTCTTCGACGACGGTACCGGCGTAGACATAGCCGCCATCCGTCCTGCGGACAGCCAGTGGCTCGCCCGTGATGGATGCCTGATTGACCATTGCCTCACCGGCAACGATTTTTCCGTCGAGCGGGATCATGCTACCGGTGCGGACTACGATGCGGTCGCCGGCCTGAACGTCAGCCACCGGCACGAGCACCGAGCCCGTGTCCGTCTCTTTCCAGACTTTGTCCACATTCAGGGACATGGTCTGCGCGAGATCAGCAACAGACTTCTTATGCGTCCACTCATCAAGAGTGTCGCCGATGCCCAGCAGGAACATGATGGAGCTTGCCGTCTTGAAGTCCTTGCGCAGCATCGAGACCGAAATTGCCGTTGCATCCAGCACCGGTACCTGGATCTTCTTGTGCATCAGACACGTCAGTCCGGCCTTGATATACGGCACGGAGCGCGCGACCGTAATCAGCGTGCGCACAGAGCTCGGAACAAACAGCTGCTTAATGCCGCGCCAGCATAGCGATGCGACCAGCTTGTCCTCGAACTCGCGATTCATGGCACGGCTGCTGTGCTCCGGCGCAAGCGCCTGCTCGTTTGCATAGGCAAAGGCAGAGAGTGCTTTTGTAACTGTTTCCCGCGGCCCGTCATAACAGATTACAGCGTCACCGGTACGGTCATAAACCGTCGCTTTCGTCACACTAGGGGTCCGGTTCAGGTATGCTTCCAGAATGTCTGCCTGCCGCAGCGACATGGCACCCTGCATTGTATGCACGCGCATACGGCCTCGGGTTTCATGCAGGATCGTGCATTTCATACTTACTCAGCCTTCTCTGCAGTGTCCTCAATGACCTCAGCCTGCTCGGCCGCACGCTTCTCGTTGAACGCCTTGGCGCCGGCCAGAACGTCACCCGCGATCTCCTTGATGTTCGTCACGACTGCCATGACGTCCTCTTTCTCGCGCAGCGCAGCTGCCGTCGTATACACATACACCTTCTGTGCATCTTTGCTTGCGAGAATCTTCGCGCCGACCGTTGCAAACAGTGCGCCGCCAACAAATGCTCCCAATTTTTCCATGCTCATAATGATTTACCTCCGTGTTTTTTGATCCGCATGATTGCGGTCAGGTTAGCTAACTCGAATTTAAATTAGATGTCACTAACCGTCAACTTGAAGTTATACCACTCAAACCGACTTTTTTCAAGCACTGGGATGAAAATTTATACATTTCGGCAACATCAACAAAAGCGCCCCGCCGAGAACGGCGGGGCGCGATCAATCTGTCCGATTTTTGATTATTTCAGCAGCACCTTGCGGAAGTTTTTCTTGCCGCGCTTGAGCACGACGCCGGCTTTCAGCTCCGCGTCCGTAAAGGTCTTGGCAATATCTGTGACCTTCTCGTCGTTGGCCGCTACGCCGCCCTGCTGCACATTGCGGCGCGCGTCGGACTTGGACGCACACAGGCCGCTCTTAACGAGCAGGCTGAGGATGTCCGCGCCGTCTTCGGCCGTGATCTCGACCGTCGGCACACCTTCGCCGGAGCCGCCGAACACGGCCTTGGCAGCCGCCTGGGCCTTGTCGGCCTCGACCTCGCCATGGACCATTTTCGTGAGCTCATAAGCCAGAAGCTCCTTGGCCTCGTTGAGCTGCTCGCCCTGCCAGCCGTCCATCTTGTCGATCTCCTCGAGCGGGAGGAACGTCAGCATGCGGATGCACTTGAGCACGTCGGCATCGTCGACGTTGCGCCAGTACTGGTAAAACTCAAAGGGGCTGGTCTTGTTCGGATCGAGCCAGACGGCGCCTTTGGCGGTCTTGCCCATCTTTTTGCCCTCGGAGTTGAGCAGCAGCGTGATCGTCATGGCGTGGGCGTCCTTGCCGAGCTTGCGGCGGATGAGCTCCGTGCCGCCGAGCATGTTCGACCACTGGTCGTTGCCGCCGAACTGCATGTTGCAGCCATAGTGCTGGAACATGTAGTAGAAGTCATAGCTCTGCATGATCATGTAGTTAAACTCCAGGAAGCTCAGGCCCTTTTCCATGCGCTGTTTGTAGCACTCGGCGCGCAGCATGTTGTTCACGGAGAAGCACGCGCCGACCTCGCGCAGGAGCTCAATGTAGTTGAGCGGCTTGAGCCACTCGGAGTTATAGAGCATGAGCGCCTTACCGTCCGAGAAGTCGATGAAGCGCTCCATCTGGCGCTTGAAGCACTCGGCATTGTGCTTGATGGTTTCCTCGGTGAGCATCTGGCGCATATCCGTGCGGCCGGAGGGATCACCGATGAGGGTCGTGCCGTCGCCGATGAGGGCGATGGGCTTGTTGCCCGCCATCTGCAGACGCTTCATGAGGCACAGGGCCATGAAGTGGCCGACGTGCAGCGAATCTGCCGTGCAGTCAAAGCCAATGTAAAACGTGGCTTTGCCGTTGTTGATCATGTTTTTGATCTCGTCCTCGTTCGTCACCTGCGCGATCAGGCCGCGGGCGATCAGTTCATCATACAGTGTCATCGTTTTCTCTCCCTTGCGTTATTCTTTGACTTTATTTTCAGCGAGAATTTCTTCGGCGCGCTGCGCGCCCCAGGCAATCATGTGGGCGCAGTGGCCTTTGCCACCGTTTTTTGCCACGAGCTCTTGACAGCGCAGGCAGCCGAATTCAGCACGGAAGCTCTGCGTCATCTGCTTGGTCATGGCGGTGGCGGTGGCCTGGTCGGCCGCGAGGCCGAACGCCATCACGGCGCCGGTGATGCTGCCGCAAATCTCTCCGCAGCGGACGCCGCCGCCAAAACCGGCCGCGACGCGCTTGGCGGTGTTTTCGTCCAGACCGGTCTCCTCCTGCAGCGCGGCAAGCACGCTCTGTGCGCAGTTGCAGCCGCTGTTGTGATATGCAATGGCGGATTCCTGAATACTCATGATTCTCTCTCACCTTTCTTAAGCGATTGTTTATAGGCAGCGGCAGAGGCAAGCTGCTCGGCCGCGCTGGCCAGCGTCAGGGGCGTGATATGGTCGCCGCCGTAAAGCCGCGCGATCTCGCGCTGACGGCCGTCACTGTCAAGCGGCTGCACCGTTGTGCGGGTGCGGCCGTCCTGCTCGCACTTTTCGATCAGGTAATGCTGATCGGCCATGGCAGCGATCTGCGGCAGGTGCGTGATGCAGATGACCTGTTTGGTCGCAGAGAGCTTACTGAGCTTCTCCCCCACGCGCTGCGCGGCCACGCCGGAGACACCGGCGTCCACCTCGTCAAAGACCATGGAGGGCACATCGTCGCGCTCGGCAAAGACGTTTTTGAGCGCCAGCATAATGCGCGACAGCTCGCCGCCGGATGCGATTTTACTGATGCGGCCGAGCGCCTCGCCGGTGTTTGCCGAGATCAGAAAGCGCACATTGTCCGCACCGGAGGCCTGAAAGCCAGGATCGCCGCCAAGCGGCGTGATCTCCACGCGGAAACGTGCCGACGGCATGGACAGCTCGCGCAGCTCGCGCTCGACCTGCCGTTCCAGTGCGGTTGCGGCAGCCTGTCGCGCCTGCGTCAATTTCGCTGCCTCAGCGCGCGTCTGCTCCGCCTGCTTTTGAATCAGCGACTCGAGCTTCTGCAGCCGGTCGCCGGCGTATTCGATCTGATTGAGCCGGGTTCGGGCCGCTTCGAGCGTATCGATCAGCCCTGCCTCGTCCGTGCTGTACTTCCGCTCCAACCGACGCAGCAGCGACAGGCGCGTTTCGATGCGGTCAAACTCCTCGTCGGAAAAGTCCAGCCCGTCGCGGAAGTCACGCAGTGTCTCCGCTGCGTCCTGCAGCGTGAAGGCAGCACTCTTGACCGCTTCCGGCAGGCTCACGAGCTCGCTCGCGTAGTTCGCGGCACGCTCGACCTCCGACAGGGCCTCACCCGCCAGCGCGGATGCGGAATCGTCCCGCCCGGCCAGCAGATCATATGCCTGATCGACCGCCTCCGAGAGCTTTTCAAAGTTGCGCAGCAGGTCACTCCGCTCCGTGAGCTCCGCCTCTTCTCCGGTCTTGAGCTCTGCACGTTCCAGCTCTTCAATCTGGCGGCGAAGACTTTCAGTCAGCAGTTCTTTTTCATTTTCATAAGTCGAGAGCGTGTCACGCTCCTTGCACAGCTCCTGATAGGCACGGTACTGCTCGCGATAGCGCGCAAGCTCCGGTTCCATCTGGCCGAACCGGTCCAGATTGCGCAGGTGCTCCCGCTCGTCGAGCAGGTGCTGGCCGTCGTTCTGGCCGTGGATATCGAGCAGCAGCGCACCCAGCGTGCGCAGCTGCGCCGCCGTGACCGGGACGCCGCAGACACGGCAGGACGTCTTGCCCTCCGCCGTGATCTGGCGGCGGATGATGAGCTCATCGTCGCACTCGATCTCGTTTTCCTCGCACCATGCCTGGCATGGGTCGGGGTCGAACGTCGCGCAGACGACCGCCTTTTCCGCGCCTGTGCGCACCAGTTCACGTGAGACACGTGCGCCGAGGATCGCGTGCATGGCGTCCACAAGGATGGACTTGCCTGCGCCGGTCTCGCCGGTCAGAATGTTCAGGCCGGGGCCGAGCTCCAGATCGGCCCGCTCAATGACCGCGACGTTTTCAATATGCAGTTCTCGCAGCAAAGCGCTTCACCTCCTGCGGCGTCGTCAAAGCAGCTTTTCGATCTCGTGGAAAAACTCATCGGCGGACGTATTGTCTTTCATGAGCAGAAACGCCGTGTCGTCGCCTGCCAGCGTACCGACGAGCGTGTCGATGCGCATGCTGTCAAGCGCGGAGCACGCAGCCGAGGCAAGGCCTGGCAGCGTTTTGATGACGATGATGTTCTGTGCCTCGGCATAGGAAGTCACGCACTCGCGGAAAATTTTTTTCAGCCGCTCATCGTAGCCGGGAAATTCGTCCGCTGCCGGTGCAGCGTAGCGGTATTTCCCGTTCGGCGAGAGTGTTTTCGTCAGATGCAGCTCCTTGATATCGCGTGACAGCGTCGCCTGCGTACTCGGAACGCCGTGCTGTGCCAGCACATCCATGAGCTGGTTTTGTGTCTCGATCTCCTGCTCTGCAATGATCTGCAAAATGATGTTTTGTCTGGTGGATTTCACGTCGTCCCTCCTCACAGTCTGTCTGTCAGCTTGCCAAAAGCCGTTTCATAAAAGCTGCGGATGCCGGTATCGGCCAGCAGCGTGTAATTGTCCGATCTGCGGATGCGGATCTGATCGCCGTGGATGAGTGCAATGCTGTCCCCGCCGTCCGCCACAAGAATGGCCGGCCGGTCGTGGATCCGCTCCGGAACGATTGTGATCTGTCGCCCGGGCGCAAGTACAAAGGATTTTCCGGCCAAACTGTGCGCGCAGATGGGTGTCATGATGATATTTTCGTTTTCCGGTTCGACGAGCGGGCCGCCGGCTGACATGGAGTAGGCCGTGGAGCCGGTCGGTGTGGCAACAATGATGCCGTCACCGTTGAAGCGCGTGATGGGCACGCCGTCACCATAAGCAGTCACGCCGATGCAGTCTACGTGCCCGCCGTGAATGACCACGTCGTTGAGCACTGACTGCGTGCAGATGATCCGCTCATTGCGCACGAGCTCCACATCGAGCATCATGCGCCGGCTGATGGTATATTTCCCGTCCGCGATCTCGAGCAGCATGTCCAGCTCGTCTTCCTCCAGACCGGCCAGAAATCCCTTGCCGCCGAAGTTCACACCGATGATCGGGATCGCGTGGTCGCGAAGTGTGACTGCAACATGCAGGATTGTCCCGTCGCCGCCCATGACAATGATGAGTGCGGCGTCCTGCGCCGCCTGCTTCAGCGGCTGTACCGGGATGTTTTCCGGCAGATAGGCTTTCGGCGCAAACACCGGAGAAACGACCACTTGATGGCCGTGCTCTGTGAGCATCCGATAAACCGTCAGTGCCTTTTGCAGTCCGCTGTCCCGATATGGATTGGCCGCAATGACAATATGTTTCATACACTGCTCTCTTTTCCGTGGGCCAGCGCACCGTGCGACAGCTCCACAACGGCTGCCGGATCCAGCTCCGGCGCGGGATGCGCCCCCTTGCGCAGGTAGCCGAGATACTCAATGTTGCCCTCTGGGCCTTTGATGGGCGAATAGTCCAGCCCCATGACGGTAAAGCCCGCCCCGGGCACAAAGTCCAGAAAACTCTCGAGCACCTCCAGATGCACCTTCGGATCCCGGACAACGCCTTTTTTACCGACCTCTTCGCGCCCGGCCTCAAACTGCGGCTTGATGAGGCAGACGACTGCAGCATCGTCTTTCAGCAGCGGACAGACCGCCGGCAGGATGAGCTTCACGGAGATGAACGACAGATCCATGACCGCGAGATCCAGCGGTTCCGGGATCTGATCGCTCGTGATATAGCGCACATTCGTGCGCTCCATGGAAATGACGCGCGGATCATTGCGCAGGCTCCAGGCCAGCTGGCCATAGCCGACATCGACGGCATAGACCTTTGCCGCGCCGTTTTGCAGCAGCACATCCGTGAAGCCGCCGGTCGAGGCACCGCAGTCGATACACGTCAGGCCGGTTGGATCGACCGGAAATACCTTGAGGGCTTTTTCCAATTTGAAACCGCCGCGGCTGACATAGGGCAGCGTGTTGCCGCGCACCTCGATCTTCGCATCGGGAGCGACCTGTGCGCCGGGCTTGTCCGCGCGCTGACCGTTGACATAGACCACGCCGCTCATGATGATCGCCTTCGCGCGCTCGCGGCTCTCGCTCAGGCCCTGATCGAAGACAAGCTGATCGAGTCGTACTTTCTTCATGCGCCGTTCCCCTCTCTCTTGCCGGAGCGCATCGCCCGCGCGGCGGCGACGATTGCCCGTTCGTCCAGACCATATGCCGCTTTGAGCACATCCGGCGCGCCGTGCGGGATGATACCGTTGCCAAGATTCAGCAGCCGTGCTGCTTTCAGCGGGATACCGGCCTGCTCCGCAGCCGAGAGCACCTGCTCACCAACACAGTTGGCTGTGCAGACGTCCTCGACCGCCAGCAGCCGTCCCGTTTTTTGCAGAGACGCAAGTACCGGCGCCCATTCCAGCGGCGCGACTTGCGCGAGCTTGACAACTTCGGCCGAAATGCCCTGCTGCGCAAGCTGCTCTGCCGCCTGCAGCACGTCGTTGATGACGATGCCATAGGTCAGGAGCGTCAGATCACTGCCTTCCCGCAAAACCGTGATGGGCTCCGGATGACAGTCACGATAAGCGCCCTCACCGCCGCGCGGATAGCGCACGGCGACCGGGCCGTCCAGCTCCAGCACCGCCTTGCGCAGCATTGCGCGCAGCTCGGCGAAGCTTGCCGGACAGAGGATGCGCATATATGGCACGGAACTCAGATAGCTGATGTCAAAGCAGCCGTTATGTGTATCGCCGTCATTGCCGACGATGCCGGCGCGGTCAACGCCGAGCACCAGATGCAGCCGCTGCAGCGCCGTGTCGTGAATGAGCATATCATACGCACGTTGCAGGAAACTCGAGTAAATCGCCGCGACTGGCTTGAGCCCCTGCTTGGCCATGCCGCTGGCCATCGTGATCGCGTGCCCCTCTGCAATGCCGACATCATAGAGCCGGTCCGGGTGGTGCGCGGCAAAGGCTGTCAGGCCCGTACCGGTCAGCATGGCCGCCGTGATGGCGACGACCGTCGGGTCTTCATCCGCCAGCTGAGAGAGTGTTTCACCGAATACGTGTGAAAAGTCCGGTTTGGACGCCGGCAGCGCGCCGGTCACGGGGTCGAACGAGCTGACGCCGTGGTATTTTTCCGGCGCCTGCTCCGTATATGGGATGCCCTTGCCCTTTTGCGTCACGACGTGCAGCAGCACCGGCTGGCGCAGATCGCGTGCCCAGCGCAGCATCTTCTCCAGCTGCGGCTCATCGTGCCCGTCCACCGGGCCAATATAGTAAAAGCCCATATCGTCGAACATATTGTTCGGCAGTACGAGGTCTTTCACGCGCTCCTTCACACGGTGCAGTACTTTATACAGCCCGCGCGCCTTGCCGACGGTGCTGCGGTAAAACTGCTTGAAGTGCAGATAGCTCGGCTTCACGCGCTGCTTGGACAGCAGCGTCGCCATACCGCCGACATTTTTGTTGATAGACATACCGTTATCGTTGAGCACGATGACCATGGGCTCACCGCTCTGTCCGGCGTCCGACAGGCCCTCATATGCCAGGCCGCCGGTCAGTGCGCCGTCGCCGATGAGGGCAATGACGTCATAGTCCGCTCCCGTGAGCGTGCGCGCCCGGGCCATACCCAGTGCGACGGAGATCGACGTGGAGGCGTGGCCGGCCACAAACGCATCGTGCACGCTCTCGTCCGGCTTCGGGAAGCCGGCGATGCCGCCGAACTGCCGCAGCGTGGTAAACGCCTCTCTTCGTCCGGTCAGGATCTTATGCACGTAACTCTGATGGCCGACGTCGAACACGAGCCGGTCGTTTTCGGTGTTAAATACACGGTCGATTGCGACCGTGAGCTCCACCGCGCCGAGATTGGACGCCAGATGTCCGCCGGTCTTTGCAAGATTCTCGACCAGGAAAGAACGAAGTTCCGCACACAGTGCCGGAATTTCTTCCGCCGGCAGCGCCTTCAGGTCGGCCGGTGAATGGATTCGCTCTAATATACTCAAAACAGAATACCTCACGCATAATAATACATGATATACTATAACAAAAAGTGCCGGACTTTACAAGAGTAAGCCGGCACTTTTCGCATTTTCACCGGAAGTCCGGTGGTTTATGGGGTCAGTTTTTCCGATCCGCCAGTGAGCGGGCGAGCTGCCGCAGGAAAGCGCTGTCCGCAAACACACCGTCCACGGCCGCAGCCGCTTCCTCGGACAGCTCGTGCACATAGGCGCTGCAGCGCTCCAGACCATAGAGCGCCATGAAGGTGTTCTTCCCCTCGCGTGCATCCGAGCCGATAGGCTTGCCGAGCTCCGCCTCCGTGCTGATAACATCGAGCATGTCATCACGGATCTGGAATGCCAGGCCAAGCGCCTTGGCATACTGCGCCGCAGCTGCGCGCTGCTGCGCGTTGCCGCCGCCGCAGGTCACACCCATGAGACAGGCGGCGTGGATCATCGCTGATGTCTTACGGTCATTGATGTCCATCAGTTCCTCCTTCGTGAGGACCTTGCCCTCGCCCTCCATATCGAGCTGCTGACCGCCGCAGATGCCGCTTTCACCGGCGGCTTCCGCAAGCAGACGCGCGCACTCGGCGCGCACTTCCACCGGCAGGTCCGTCGAAAGGATCGTGCGGAACGCTTCTGCCTGCAGGGCGTCGCCTGCAAGCGTCGCCGTGCACTCACCGTAAATCACGTGGTTCGTCGGCTTGCCGCGGCGCAGGTCATCGTTATCCATGCACGGCAGATCGTCATGGATGAGCGAATAAGTATGCACCATCTCGACCGCGCATGCGATCGGAAGTGCAGCCCGTATATCCCCACCGCACGCAGCGCAGAACGCAAGCACCAGCACCGGACGCAGACGCTTGCCGCCAGCGGTCAGGCTGTAGTGCATCGCCTCCAGCAGGCGGTGGTAGGACACAGTGGTGTCCGCAAAATAAGTATTGAGCGCCGCATCGGCGAGCGCTTTATATTCCTGATACTGTGTCTGATAATCCATGCATCATTCCTCGGTTTCAAACGGAAGCTCGACAGGCGCACCGTCGTTCCCTTTCTTGAGCTGCACGACCTTCTGCTCCGCCGTATCCAGCATTTCGTTGCAGGCCGCGAGCAGATGTGACCCCTCCTCGAACAGCGCCAGCGACGCATCGAGCGGTACATCGCCCTTTTCCAGCTGCTTGACGATCTCGTCCAGCCGCTGCATGGACGCTTCAAAGGTCAGTTTCTGTTTTGCCATGGGCACCCTCCCTGTTGTTCACGGTGCAGTGCAGCGCACCGTCCTGAAGCTGTACGCGGATCGGGTCGCCGGGTTGTGTCTGCGCCGCTGAGCGGAGCACCGCACCGTCGGCACCCGTCGCCACGGCGTAGCCGCGGGCAAGTACTTTCAGCGGACTCATCGCATCCAGCGCCGCTGCGCACCGTGCAAAATCATGTCTGCGCGCAGCGAGCCAGCGCTCCCCCGCCGCTGTCAGGCGGCTGCGGGTATAGTCCAGCTCCACGCGCCGAAGATCAAAATAAGCGGCCGGTGACTGCAGCACACGGCGGCCGGCCAGATTCTCCAGCGCGGCCCGGCGCTGTGTCATCTGCTTGCGCATCGCCTGCGCCATGCGGATGTCATATCCGCGCAGCGTTTCACGGATGTCTTCCGCATTCGGCACAGCCAGCTCCGCCGCGTTCGACGGCGTTGCGGCGCGCAGATCGGCCACAAAGTCCGAAATCGTCACATCCGGTTCGTGCCCGACGGCGGATATGACCGGGATGTCCGAATCATAGATTGCACGCGCGACCCGCTCATCATTAAACGCCCACAGGTCCTCGATCGAACCGCCGCCGCGGCCGGTAATGATGAGATCACCGACCTGATAGCGATTGGCATACCGGAGCGCTCCGGCAATCTCCGCCGGTGCCTCCGTTCCCTGTACGCGCACGGGCAGCAGCACGACCTCGCTGGCCGGCCATCGCTTGCCGAGCACGCGGATAATGTCGCGGACGGCCGCGCCCGCCGACGATGTGATCACAGCGATCCGCTGCGGAAATGCCGGCAGCGGCTTTTTGTGCGCGTGGTCAAACAGGCCCTCTTTCTGCAGCTGTTCCTTGAGCTGCTCATAAGCGGCATACAAGTCGCCCACGCCGCCCGGGATGAGCCGCGTGCAGTAGAGCTGGTACGCGCCGTCGCGCGGATAGACCGCGATGCGGCCGACTGCCGCGACGCTCATACCGCTCGCCGGACGAAAGCGCAGCGACTGTGCGCTGCTGCGGAACATCACGCACCGCAGACTGCTCTCGGCGTCCTTGAGCGTGAAATAGTGGTGGCCAGACGGGTAGACCTTGTAGTTGGACAGTTCCCCCGTCACGCAGACGTTGCTGAGCAGCGCGTCCGCATCCAGCAGCTGCTTGATGTGGGCGTTGAGCTCCGTTACGGTAAAGGATGTACGCGCCATGTCAGCCTTCGGCGCCGTTCTCAGGCGCCTGTTCGGGCTCGGCAGCCGGTTCCTCGGAAGTTGTTTGCTCCTCTTCGGCTTCCGGCTCGACCTCGCCGCGCACGAAGCTGCCGAGCACGCCATTGATAAACGCGACCGTCTCCGGCTCCTCGTAGCCCTTGGCCAGCTCCACCGCCTCGTTGATCGCGGCGGCGTTCGGCACGTCGTCCATATACAGAATCTCGCACATGGCGCAGCGCATGATCGCCGCAGCGACGCGGGAAATGCGCTCCAGCCGCCAGCCGCGGGCATATTTCTCGATCATGTGGTTGAGCTCGTACATATGGTCATAGACCAGGCCGGTCAGACGGCGGATATAGTCGAGCTGCTTCTCGTCCGGATACTCCTGAAACAGCGGATCCTCCTCCGCCAGCGTCGCAAAATACTCCCGGCTGAAGAAGGTGTCCGCCGTCTCGCGGGCGTCATCCCCGGCGAGCTGCGCGGCAAAGCTGAGCTGGATTGCGATCTCACGCGCAACCGTTCTTGTCATAGTGATTTCTCCCGCTTCTTTTTATTTGTCAAAAGCCACGCCGGACACGTGTACGTTGACAATGGGCTTACCCATGCCAGTCATGGACTCGACCGCACTCGTGACCGATTCCTGCACGGCCTTCGCGACCGCCACGACACTGCAGCCATAGCGCACCGTGATGATCGTATCGACTGTCATCGTGCCGTCCACGATCTGCACCTTGATGCCCTTGGCAGCGGACTTAATGCCGAGCAGCTCGGCCAGCTCCGTACCGGTAGATGTCGCAACACCGGCGACACCGTCCACTTCCGTGATCGCTGCGCGCACCATGGCGGCAACGACGTCCTCAGAGATATTGATGCTGCCCTTTTCATCCTGGCAAGTAATATAATTTTCCGGCATAGAAAAATACCTCCTGATAAAATTGTACAGTATAGTGTACCACGTGCAGCGGCAAAAAGAAAGAAAAATGTTTCCCGTCCGGCAAAAAGATGCACCCCGCAATATTTGCAGGGTGCATCCGGAAAGCTGTATTACTTTTTCAAGTTTTTGCAGAACTCCATCAGGATCGTTGCGACCTGCTCGCGCGTCGCACTGCCCTGCGGCTCGAGACAGGTCTGGCCGCCGTTGCTCGCGCCGGAGATCAGGCCGAGCGCCACGGCATCTGCCATCGCGTTCTTCGCCCAGTCGGACACGCTGCCCGCATCCGGGTAACGGCTCAGATCAGCGGGCGTGCAGAGATTCTTCAGGCCAAGTACACGGCTCGTGTACTCCATGAGAATGACGGCAATCTGCTCGCGCGTGACGGGCAGGTCCGGGTCGAACGTCGTGCCGGACGTGCCGGCGACCACGCCGGTCTGGTACGCCCAAAGGATGGCGTCCTTGTACCAGTCATTCGTCAGGTCGGTAAACGGCGTGCTGCCGTACACACGCGGCTCACCCTGGAGATTATAGAGGATCTGAACAATCTGCGCGCGCGTTGTGGTCTTCTTCGGTGCGAACAGATTGCCGCCCACACCGGACATCAGGCCGTTTGCCACGCAGTAATCAATGCCGGCGTGCGCCCAGTTGTCTTCACCCGGTACGTCGGTGAACCCGGCGCTCGGGCAGCCGCCCGCCGGGATCACTTCCGTCTTGGTCTCGCCGCAGCGGGCGCAAATGTACGTTTTGATGCCATTCTCCGTTGCGGTCGGCTCTTTTGTCACCTTCCCGCTTCCCCAGTCGTGTCCCAGCGGAAGCACATAGGAATCCACGTAGCTGTCACCACAGGCACAGGTGTGCGTCGTGTAGCCCTTTTCGGTGCATGTTGGGGCAGTCACAACGGACTTGTAACTATGCTCGTGCGTGAGTTTCGGAATGGTCTCGGTCTTTGTCTCACCGCAGCGGGTGCAGGTGAAAGTCTTCACACCGTTCTCGGTTTCGGTGGCAGGCTTGGTCACTTTGCCGTTGTCCCATGCGTGGCCGAGCGCGTCCGTGTAAGTATCCACATAGCTGTCGCCGCAGGCGCAGGTGTGCGTGGTGTAGCCCTTTTCCGTGCACGTCGGAGCGGTGACGACAGCCTTGTAGCTGTGCTCGTGCGCGAGCTTCGGGATGGTCTCCGTCTTCGTCTCGCCGCAGCGCGTGCAGGTGAAGGTCTTGACGCCGGTCTCAGCCTCCGTCGGCTGCTTGGTCACTTTGCCATTGTCCCATGCGTGGCCGAGCGCGTCCGTGTAAGTGTCCACGTAGCTGTTACCACAGGCGCAGGTGTGGGTCGTGTAGCCCTTGGCCGTACAGGTTGGAGCGGTCACGGTCGCCGTGTAATAATGGGTGTGCGGAGCCTGCCCAGTCGTGGTAACAGTGCCTTCCTTCGTATAGGTTTTGCCGTTAAACACCGCACGAAGCTGATACTTATAGGCTGTTCCCGGTGTCAGCGTTACGCCAATTTCTTCCGTAATGTTATAGCCGACATTGAGATAGGTTCCCGTCCAGTTGACGCTATCGTCACGCGTGGCAACGACATTTCCTTTGCTATCCCAAAGCGTGATTCCGCCAGAAGAAAATGTGCCCTTTACGCTTGTAGTTGCTCTCGAATAAACATAGCAGTTGGTATCCCATGTCTGGATCTTCTCATTGATCCATTCGACACCAACGGATGGGCCATCCGCATATGTTTCCAGCATCGGGTTCACGTTGTTTTCCCAATAGTTTTGACCATTTGAAATACCAAAATGCAAGTGCGGCCCGGTTGCGTCGCCGGTCTGCCCGACACGGCCGATCATCTGGCCGGCTTCGACACGTGCACCAACATACACATTCGACGGAACACTGCCGCCCTGCATGTGTGCATACTGATACGCGCGGCCGTCATCACCGATAATTACAACACCGGTACCAAAGCCATAGCAGTTGTGCTGACTACCAGGATGATGCTGCGTGCAGTTGCGCACATACTTCACCGTTCCGCCCATAGCGGCAACAATGGTTGCACCGGTAATGCTGCCGTCGGAAATATCAATACCATAGTGGTATTGATTGGCGTTATTATAATAAAACCCCTGAGGCAAACTTTTATGCCCGGGAACCGGCCATACCAGCGTTGCTGCCAACGCGGTAGTTGGCAGCAGACAGACGACCATCAGGACTGCCAACATAAGACTTAACATCCTTTTTTTCATACATCGTTCCTTCCTTTTGCTGTGTTTTATTTGCGCGGCGAATGGCTGCCGAAGCCGGAGCGGCTTCGGCAGCCAGGTCCGTCACTTTTTCACATTTTTGCAGAACTCCATCAGGATCGTCGCGACTTGTTCACGGGTCGCACTGCCCTGCGGCTCAAGGAGGGTCTGACCACCATTGCTTGCGCCGGAGATCAGGCCAAGCGCCACGGCGTCCGCCATCGCGTCTTTTGCCCAGTCGGACACGCTGCCCGCATCCGGGAAAGCGCTCAGGTCAGCGGGCTTCCACGTGCGCTCAAGCTTGAGCACGCGCGTCACGTATTCCATGAGGATGACCGCGATCTGCTCGCGCGTCACCGGCCGATCAGGCTCAAACGTCGTGCTGGACGTTCCGGCGACCACGCCGGTCTGGTACGCCCAGAGAACCGCGTCCTGATACCAGTCGTTCGTCAGGTCGGTAAACGGCGTCTTGCCGCTCACCTTCGGCTCACCCTCGAGATTATAGAGAATCTGGACGATCTGCGCGCGCGTCGTGGTCAGCTTCGGCCCGAACAGATCGTTGCCGATGCCGGACATCAGCTGATGCGTCACGCAGTATTGGATACCATCATCGGCCCAGCTGTGCGACACGTCCGTGAACATTTCCGTAACATCCACGCTGCCGGTGGCCGGGATGACCTCGGTTTTTGTCTCACCGCAGCGCGTACAGGTAAAGGTCTTCACGCCGTCCTCCGTCTCGGTGGCAGGCTTCGTCACTTTACCGTTGTCCCACGCGTGGCCGAGCGCATCCACGTAAGTGTCCACGTAGCTGTCGCCGCAGGCGCAGGTATGGGTGGTGTAGCCCTTGGCCGTGCAGGTCGGAGCCGTAACAACATCCTTGTAGCTGTGCTCGTGCGACAGATATGGGATGCTCATGCACTTTTCCGCACCGCAAAGTGTGCAAGTATACGTCATAACACCGTCTGTGTCCTCTGTGGCTTCCTTCGTCACTTTACCTGCATCCCAGCTATGGATATGCGTGGTTCCGTCAGCATAATGCATGACTGCATCCTGAAGTGATTCATTGTTCAGTCCAATCTGCACGGCTTTCCACTGCTCTGCTGTGCCATTATAATAAACATCCTTCAGGTCATCACATTTATGAAAAGCTTTTTCACCAATGTCGGTTACGCCGCTGCCGATCGTTATGGTCTGCAAACTGGTAAAATCGCAGAACGCAAACCACTCGATTTCCTGCACAGCGTCCGGAATTTCAACTGTTTTCAGGGTGGACCCACTCATGAATGCACCGTATGCGATTGCCGTGACTGAACTCGGAACCGTGTATTTCTCCCCTGGTTTTGCGGCCGGATAGCTGACCAGCTCCGTCATATCTTTCGAATAGAGAATGCCGTCCGCTGCGGTATAGGTCTGGTTCCCATCTGCCACTTCAAAATTTGTGAGATTCGGGCATTCGTGGCACTGCAAGTAACTGATGCTTGCGGGAACTGTAAAGGACGTAATTGGATTCCTTTCACAATAAAAGTCGGTAAGTGAAGAGAAATTCTCGATCCCTGCAAAGGATGAGATACCACAGTCTCTCATGTTCATGGTTTCCGCTTTCCGTTCGCTTCCGGAAAGCAGACCGTCATCGTTCCAGTCGAACCTCTGAACGGCTTTGCGGAAATTCGCATCCGGGAAATTGGCTTCATCAAGCGGAATTCTGACATCACCGCAGCGGGTGCAGCGATTGTTCTGATAATCGTGCCCAAGCGGATCCATACTTGTTTCTTTCACAATGCCGCAGGCACAGGTGCGCCTTGTATAGCCCCTGTCTTCGCAGGTCGGCTCTTGCACAACAACTGTCCAGTGTCCCTCCGGGGAAACGCAGTTATAGTGCTTTGTAACACCAGACAAAAAGTTCATGGAGCCAACTTCGACGGCTGCCCACTGCTCCTCGGTCCCGCCGTAGTAAATTTCGTCCAGATCGCACTGCCAGAACGCTTCATAGCCAATCGTCTTCAAGCCGGCCGGAAGGACGATCTGCTTCAGCGCGGTACAGCCGCTAAACGTCGCCTGACCAATGCCTGTCACCTTCTCGGGAATCACAATGGCTTCCAGCGACGTGCAGTCTTCAAAAGTAGAGCCGACAATGCTCGTGACACTATTGGGGATCGTGACATTTTTCAAGCTGCTGCAGCCATCAAAAACGCAGCCTTCCATGTCTGTCAGAGAATCCGGCAAAACAACGCTGACCAGCGAAGTGCAGTCAGAGAACGCACTGTTGCCAAGAGTTGTGAGTTTTGTTCCGAATGAAATATCCGTCAAAGCGGTGCAGCCTTCAAAAGCAGAGACGCCAATACTCGTGACGCTGTCCGGCAGCTGCAGGCTCGTGAGTTCCGAGCATGCGGAAAAAGCTTGACCACCAATGGACTCCAGCGAATTCCCAAGATGCAGATCCGTCAGGCTGGAACAGCCGGAAAAAGCGGATCCGCCGATCTTTGTCACGCCATCGCCAATCACGACGCTCTTCAGCTTTCCAAAATCCTCGAAGCTGTATTGCACGATCTCCGTAATGCCATCGCCGATAACCAGGGATTCCAGGTTGTCGCAGCGTTCAAACACGCCGCCCAGATAGCCCGTTACGCCGTTTCCAATCGTTGCATGTTTCAGCCCTTTGCAGCCATAGAATACAGAACCGTCCAAGCTGGTTACACTATCCGGGATCGTCACGCTTGTAAAAGAAACACACCCGCTGAAAGCATTATCACCAATGCTTTTCAGTCCGTCCGGAAGCACCGTATCCGTCAGTGCACTGCAGTTGCAGAAAGCTTTGCTGTCAATGCTCTTCAAACCGTCCGGCAGTGCCACGCTTTCCAGCACGCTGCAGCCGTCAAAAGCGGATTTACCAATGCTCGTCAAACTTTTCGGGAGTGTAACATGCTTCAGAGCACTGCAGTTGGCAAAGGCGCAATAATCAATGCTCGTAACACTATCCGGGATCACGATCTGCTCAAGGCTCGAGCAGTTCTCAAACGTGCGAAACTTGATCTGAGAAATATTCTTGCTCAGGGTGATTTCTTTGAGTCCCGTGCAGCCGGAGAACGCTTTGTCCATGATTATGTTCACGCTGTCCGGCAGAACAATATTTGTTAGTGCGGTACAGTTACTGAAAGCTCCCTCAGAAATTACTTCGACGCTACCTGGGATATTAATGCTTTTCAGACTTTTGCAGCTTCGAAAGCCCGCTATGTTCTTTATTGTGTTGGAGAGTGTCACTTTTTCGAGATTTGTACAGCCATCAAATGCTTGATAGCCAATATTGGTCACACCGGAGCCTATCACGACTTCCGTGATTGATTGCCGGAGGTCCTTCCATGGCTGCTCCTCAAAAAAGTGATCCATTTCTCCGGTACCAGAGATCGTAAGCAAACCGTTGCTGTCGAGAGACCAGGTCACTTTTTCCTCATTCCCGTAGTCTCCACAGGTACCGCTTGTGACCGTGTACGCCATCGCACTCGTTGGCAGCAGAGAAAGCACGAGCATCACTGCCAATACCAACGCGATCCATTTCTTTTTCATAGTCCTCCTCCTAAAAAATGAATAGTATTCAAAAACGATTTTGCTCCTCAGCGCGGCTGACAAAGCAGCGTCGTCCTTCGCCCATTATCAAGTTCTTTTGAGCATTTCCAAGAGCTTCTGATAATCCTCCGGTAAATCAAACGACGGCTTATCCGTAATGCGCCAGGCAAGCGGGTCCGTCTGCGCCCGGAGCCGTTCCAGCACAGCGGGCACGCTCAAAATCTTATTGCGGCAATAATCTGCGCTTTTGTTGTCGCCCGCCGATTGATATAGTTGCATTACCGTATATAGTTTTCCGATATAATCGCAGTATTCATCGAGTGAATAGCGATCATATTGTATTGCGCGTTCCTTTTCCGTGATCATCCGCGCGACATTTCCCTGGGAAAAGAATACGTTTGCCTGTGCATTATGGGCAAGCGGTGCATTTTTGTTTAATTTGAGTATTCGGGTTGATAACTCATCCATTTCCTGCGTCGTGTTGGCGTCAGTAAGGGCTTGCTCAAGTGCCTGCGTATGAAACGGGTTTACACGCAGGCAGGCGACGGAATTGCCTGCCTGATAGCAGGCGTCCGCCAGCCCAAGCCAGCCAGTCAGTACTGTAAAGACACAAGCAACAGCCAGTGCTGCCATTTTTGCTCCGGCTTTTGTGATTACGTACTTCTTTCCGCCGCGTAAATCCATCACGAACAACAGTAGCAGCCACATCACAGAAAATTGCAGGTCAAAATCCATCATGCTGTGTGCGAGGATAATACCCATGACAAAGCGCTCCGTCAGCCCCGCGCGCTTTGCAAAGAAACTACGCACAAGCGCAAAACATAGCAGGGCCGTTGGAATCCATCCATAGTCCAGCAGCAGCTGCAGCAGCTCGTTATGCACGAAAGCCACAGTGTAAACACCGGTTTGAAAACTACCCTGCGTCTCATAGTAACCCCAGAAGCCAAGGCCAAGCGGATTACGTGCAATCACTGGAAGTGCATCCTTAAAGTACAGGATCCGACCCAAAAATGTGCTTGCATTTGACGAAGTTGTAAGGTACCTCGCTGCATTCACAGAACCACCCAGCAGACTGAGGGCATAAGAGAATACGAAGGCCACTGCAAGAAGTCCACATTCCTGCAGACAATATTTTTTCTCGCGGCGGGTAATCATCAGCACAGGCAGCAAAATCAGCAGCAGCACGAATGCGGTCCGACTTCCGCTTCCAAAAATTCCGAATATAAGGACTGCGTCTACAACTGCACCAAACCGCAGCCGCACCTTCTGTGTACCGGATATAGCAAGGCAAACCAGCAGGAACGCAGCATACACATTTGGATATTCAAAAAAACCGGAGAGGCGATGGTTTACTGTCACAAAACGCTCAAACACCGGCACAAACTGCAACAGCACGCACAGCAAGGTCATGGCAGCGCCACACACTGGCAGCACGGCGTAAGCTTTTCCACGCTCGCTTCCGTCCAATTGCATCAGCAAAAACATATATAATAGGAACGGAAACGTTTTGACCACGCCATACAAACACATTCCGCGGTCGGCTGCCCACAGTGGTGAAAGAGCGGCTGCAAACAGCATCGCACCAATCGCAAGCAACTTCTCATTTCTGTAGAGGATAAATGCTCCCTTTTTCCTGCTGTTTCTGATAATAAACCAAAGCAGATATAAACTAAGACAAGGCGATAAGAATGTATAAAACCCCCCTGCCCAAAACGGAAGAATGACAAGCGGAAAAACCGCAGAGTCGAACCCGCATTTCACCTTCAGCAGTTTCTTTTGAATCAGAATAACAAGCGCAACGGCAACCAGTCCCGCTGCTGCAAAAAAGATAGTTTTCACCGACCGCTGTTTCTCCTATCTGTAGACGAGCTTCCCGAATAGCCGATCATATTTTATGGCTGCTATTGTACCAATTATTGCGTTAAAAAGTAACCATCGCTGCATAACTCGCACAAAAACTGCATAACTCGCAAATTTTTTCTAGCATTTTCCTGTGCAAAGAAAATACTTCAAAAATCAGGCGGTATGTGCTATAATTTATCACGTTTTCAAAATTTACACTTTGCAATCAACAGATGGAGCAAATGTTTATGGTATCGGCATACGTTTCCGTGTTTGAATTTCTATTTAATGAGGTATTGCTCATACAGTGGGCGATGTTTTTGTGGTACACGCTCACACCGCGCTGGTCGAAGAAAACGACCATCCTCTGTTTCCTGCCGATCTGCCTGCTTGCGCCGACGATCGCTGCCTTGTTTCCGTCGCGCAGCGTTGCGCGAATGTTCTCCGTTCCGACCCTCATGATCGCTTCTGCGTTCGTGTGCTACCGCAGCAAGCCGATCCGAACATTTTTCTGCGCATTCTATCCGCAGCTGGCGTCCGTGGTGTGTGAAACGCTGAATCTGTTTATTTTTCCGGCTGTTTACCAGAACAATTATGATGCGACGCAGTTCTGGTCGAATTCCAAGACAGTGCTGCTGGCTCTGTTCTATCTGCCGGTTTACAGCCTGATGATCTGGTTTGCGGCGTCCTGCCTCGGTAAAACGCGCTATCAGCTCACCGTGCGGCAATGGCTCATTTTTTTGTTCTTCCCGCTGTCGCAGACACTGATGATCTGTTTCGTCTACAACACGATGTTCCGCATCACACCGACGGCGGCACAGCTTTGTCTGCTGGCCGGTATTCTGATCGTGTGCATTGCAGCTGACATCGCGCTCCTGCGCACAATCAGCGACGCGGGACGCAAAGCCGAGCTGGAGGCCACGAACCGCATGCTTGAAAAGCAGCTGAACATGCAGCTGAGCCATTACACGGCCCTGACTTCACAGTATGAGGCTAACCGCCGCATCCGGCACGACATTCTGCACCACGTCAACACGATCCAGTATCTCCTAGCCAACGGTCAGCAGCAGGAGGCGACGGAGTACGCCGGGCAGTTTCTGGCCGAGAACCAGCGCAGCTCCCAACTCGGGCAGTGTGACAACCCGGTCATTGATGCCTTTCTCTACGGCCGTGTGCAGGAGGCGGAGACGCAAGGGATCACCGTTGAGACGCACATCATCCTACCGGTCGAACTGCCGGTCTCGAACACGGATCTGGTCATCGTGTTCGGCAATCTCATGGATAACGCCGTCGAGGCGTGCGCGAAGGTCGAAAATCCCAAAATCCAACTGGAGGCCCACATCGAAAAGGGCTATCTGGTCATTACGGAATCCAATCCCGCCGCGCCGGAAGCGGAGGCGCACAAGCAGCGCCGCATTCCGGAACTGGAACGCGGCGTTGGGATGCATATTCTGGAGTCGGTCGCAGAAAAGCACCAGGGCAGCTGTATGAGCGAAACGAAAGACGACAGCTATTCTGTGTCCGTATTTTTGAAGCTGAGTGACGCACAAGTGGAGTCAAGAACATGAAAACAGGGTTTGTTTCTCCAATTGAATATCTCTTCAATGTCGTATTGCTCGCGCAGTGGGCAATGTTTCTGTGGTACACGCTCACACCGCACTGGTCGAAGAAAACGACCATTCTCTGTTTCCTGCCGATCTGCCTGATCGCGCCGGTGGTTGCAACCATATTCCCATCGCGCAGCATCGCCAGGCTGCTCTCTGTACCGGTCATCATGATTGCGGCCGCGTTTCTATGCTTTCGCAGCCGGCCGACACGCACGGTGTTTTGCACGATCATTCCGGAAATGGCAATCATTCTGGCAGAATTCCTGATCATACTGGTCTTTCCGACTATCAGCCAGAATGACTATGATTCCAGCCTGACCTGGTTGAATATCAATAACGTACTGCTGGTTTGCTTTTATCTGCCAGTCTACAGCCTGATGATCTGGTTCGCGGCTTCCTGTCTCGGCAAGACGCGCTACCAGCTCACCGTGCGGCAATGGCTCATCTTTTTGTTCTTCCCGCTGTCGCAGACACTGGCAATGAGCTTTATTCATAACACTTTGTTTTATATTTCGCCAACCACCGCGCAGCTGTGTCTGCTGGCCAGTATTTTGACGGTGTGTGTCGCGGCGGACTTTGCCCTTTTGCGCACGATCAGCGACGCGGGACGCAAAGCCGAGCTGGAGGCCACGAACCGCATGCTTGAAAAGCAGCTGAACATGCAGCTGAGCCATTACACGGCCCTGACTTCACAGTATGAGGCTAACCGCCGCATCCGGCACGACATTCTGCACCACGTCAACACGATCCAGTATCTCCTAGCCAACGGTCAGCAGCAGGAGGCGACGGAGTACGCCGGGCAGTTTCTGGCCGAGAACCAGCGCAGCTCCCAACTCGGGCAGTGTGACAACCCGGTCATTGATGCCTTTCTCTACGGCCGTGTGCAGGAGGCGGAGACGCAAGGGATCACCGTTGAGACGCACATCATCCTACCGGTCGAACTGCCGGTCTCGAACACGGATCTGGTCATCGTGTTCGGCAATCTCATGGATAACGCCGTCGAGGCGTGCGCAAAGGTCGAGAATCCAACAATCCAACTGGATGCCCACATCGAAAAGGGCTATCTGGTCATTACGGAATCCAATCCCGCTGCGCCGGAAGCAGAGACGCACAAGCAGCGCCGCATTCCGGAGCTGGAGCGCGGCGTTGGGATGCATATTCTGGAGTCGGTCGCAGAAAAACATCAGGGCAGCTGTATGAGCGAAACGAAGGATGGCAGCTACTGTGTCTCCGTGTTTCTCAAACTGGACACCGCGAAAGAGAGGAACGCCACTTATGCTAGAAATTATTGTTTGTGATGACAACGCACTTCACTGCAAAGAAATCGTAAAGAGCGTCCAGGCAGCACTCGATGGTACCCCCGCAGAGATTTCCGACTTTCCGGACGCCGGCCGGTTGCTGGACTATCTGCGCAGCACCGGCTGTCAGCCGCACATTGCGCTGCTGGATATCTGTATGCCGGAGCAAAACGGCATCCACCTGGCGCGGAGCATCAAGCAATATGCACCCGAATGCCAGATTATTTTCCTGAGCAGCTTTCTCAACTACGCGACTGATGTATACGAGACCGAGCACATCTATTTTATCCTGAAGTCACAGCTGCATCAGCGTATCGGGCCGGCACTGCATCAGGCACTGACCGCGCTGGGTGACCGTGCGGTTCAGATCCCCGTTCGGCAGGACGGCGCTATTCTCCGGATTGCGCTGCAGGACGTGCAGTATATGGAGCGCGTCCTGCGCAAGACAAGAATCGTTACGCTGCGGGGTGCCTTCTTCTCGCAGAAAACGCCCGAGACACTCATCGGCGGGTCCGGCAGCTTTGTCCGCTGTCACCAAAGCTACTGGGTGAATCTCAAACACGTTCAGGCGATGGGCAACAACAAATTCACAATGGACAACAGCACGAGCGTTCCAATCAGCCGCACCTATCTTCAGGAGGCCAAACAACGTTTTTTGCGCGAGCTGATTCACGCCTAAGACAAACAGTCCCCCTCTGATTCTTCCAGAATCAGAGGGGGACTGCATTTTTACGATTATTTCTTTACGTTCTTGCAAAACTCCATCAGGATCGTTGCGACCTGTTCGCGGGTCGCGCTGCCCTGCGGCTCAAGATAGGTCTGGCCGCCGTTGCTCGCGCCGGAGATCAGGCCCAGCCCGACCGCGTCTGCCATCGCGTCTTTTGCCCAGTCGGACACGCTGCCCGCATCCGGGAAGATGCTCAGGTCAGCGGGCGTCCACGTGCGCTCGAGCTTGAGCACGCGCGTCACGTATTCCATGAGGATGACCGCGATCTGCTCGCGCGTGACCGGCCGGTCGGGCTCAAACGTCGTGCTGGACGTTCCGGCGACCACGCCGGTCTGATACGCCCAGAGGACCGCGTCCTGATACCAGTCGTTCGTCAGGTCTGTAAACGGCGTCTTGCCGCTCACCTTCGGCTCGCCCTCGAGATTATAGAGAATCTGGACGATCTGCGCACGCGTTGTTGTCAGCTTCGGCCCAAACAGATCGTTGCCGATGCCGGACATCAACTGATGCGTCACGCAGTACCGGATGCCGTCATCGGCCCAGCTATGCGATACGTCCGTAAACATTTCCGTCACGTCCACGACGCCGGTGGCCGGGATGACTTCCGTCTTCGTCTCGCCGCAGCGGGTGCAGGTGAAGGTCTTCACACCGGTCTCGGTTTCCGTCGGCTCCTTTGTCACTTTGCCGTTGTCCCATGCGTGACCCAGAGCGTCCACATAAGTGTCCACGTAGCTGTCGCCACAGGCGCAGGTGTGCGTGGTATAACCCTTTTCGGTGCAAGTCGGAGCCGTAACAACATCCTTGTAGCTGTGTTCGTGCGACAGAGCCGGAATGACTTCCGTCTTTGTCTCGCCGCAGCGGGTGCAGGTGAAGGTCTTCACACCGGTCTCGGTTTCCGTCGGCTCCTTCGTCACTTTGCCGTTGTCCCATGCGTGACCCAGAGCGTCCACATAAGTGTCCACGTAGCTGTCGCCGCAGGCGCAGGTGTGGGTCGTGTAGCCCTTTTCGGTGCAGGTCGGCGCGGTCACAACAGCATCGTAGCTGTGCTCGTGCGTGAGCTTCGGGATGGTTTCCGTCTTCGTCTCACCGCAGAGCGTGCAGGTATAGGTCTTGATGCCGGTCTCAGTCTCGGTCGGCTCCTTCGTCACTTTGCCGTTGTCCCAGACGTGCTGGCAGGTCTCGCTGCCAGCCTTCACGGAGGTCACCTTGAAGCCCCAGGCGTTGTTGCCCTTGTCACTGGCCATGCGGATCTGCACCGTGTCGCCGGGAACGCTGACGGTCTTCCCAGCAAGTTCCTTACCGGTGTACTTGCTGACTTCCTTACCGCTGCCGTCGAGGATGTAGAGGTAGTCAAAGCCGTCCTCCATCTCCGTCCGGGCGTCGAACGTCACGTTCAGGGACGAAGCGCCGTCGAGCCTGTAGCTCCAGACGTCGGTGCAGCTATTGTCGTAGTTGTGCGGGCTCTCAAGCTGCGCCGGGTCGGTGCAGACATAGGCTGTATTGCTGACCGTGACCTTGCAGGTGCTCTTCACGCCGCTGCCGTCCATGGCTGCGGCCGTGATGGTCGCCGTGCCCTTCTTGAGCGCGGTCACGAGACCGTTTTCATCGACGGATGCGATCGCGGGATCCGAGCTGCTCCACGTGATGCGCTTGTCATTGGCGCTGTCCGGATAGACGGACGCCGTCATTTGGAACGTGCCGAGCGCGTCCATCGTCAGAGAGCTCTTATTCAGATCGATGCCGGTCACGGGCTGCAGCACCGTCACCTTGCAGCTGGCGCTGACGTCGCCCACCGTGACCTTGACCGTCGCCGTGCCGACGCCGACGGCTTTCACCACGCCGTTGTCACTCACTGTGACAATGTTCGTGTCCGTGGACTTCCAGTCCACAATGTCCGTGAAGTTTTCCGGCGTTACGCTCAGGTTCAGCTGAGCCGCCGCACCCTTATTGATCGTCAGCTCCGTCTTGTCCAGACTCGCAGCCGTGGCCTTGATCTGCTGATCGACGAACTTGATGCTGTTTTCCTTGGCAAAGGTCTCGGCATAGGTGCCGGCCACGCCGTAGATCGTCAGGATCTTGGGATAGCTGAATGCGTTAGAAGAAATCTTCGTCACACTGCGCGGAATGGTGATGGAGGTCAGCTTCACGCAGTCCTTGAAGGCGTTGTTACCGATGGTCGTCACGCGGCGCGGAATGCGCAAACTCTCCAGAACGTCACAGTGCTCAAATGTGGATTCCGGAATTTCCGTCAGGCCGCTGCCGAGCTTCACGGTCGTAAGCGCGTCGCAGTCATAAAATACCTGCTCACCAATACTCGTCACGCTGTCCGGAATCGTGACAGTCGTAAGTGCGTCGCAGTTGTTAAATAATTGACCGCCCAATTCCTTTACCCCGTCGGGGAGCGTCACAGCGGAAAGTGCACTACAGTCGGAAAACACTCCAGGGCCAATAGATTTTACCGAATCCGGAATCGTTACATCCGTAAGTGCGGAGCAGTTCTGGAAAGCGTAACTTTCAATGATCTCCGGCGCCTTGCTCCATATAATATCCTTGAGCGAAGTACAGTTCTTAAATGCGCTTTCCCGGATTGCAGTTACCGTCTCGGGCAGAACGATCTTCTCGAGCGAGGTACAGCCTTCAAACATTCCCGCCACAATGTTCTTGCGAATATTCGGCAGCGTGACATCTTTCAGCTCCGCGCAGCCTCTGAATGCATAATTACCGATATCAGTTACTGTGTCTGGAATGACAATCGACGTCAAATTTGTGTAGGCAAATGCAGCTTCCCCAATCTCCATTACCGTATCCGGAATCGTAATGGCTGTAAATCCTGGGCAACTAGCAAGCAGATTGTCGGGAATTTTGGTCATACCAGTTTCCAGTTCCACATTCTGCAATGCAAGGCATCCTTTGAATGGACCTGCCCCGTAATACGTACAAGATGCCGTTTCGAGACTTTTGGGAATTCGTATACTTGTCAAACTGGTACAATCAGAAAAAGCGAGCTCTCCTAATTTTGTTAGTTTGTTCGATAGCTGCACTGTAGCCAGCTGTTTGCAGGCATAAAATGCACTATCGCCGATCTTCGTCACCGTATCCGGGATCGTCACATTGACTAGGCAGGTGTCACGGAACGCGCCGCCTCCAATTGCCGTTACCGTATCCGGAATCGTAATGGCTGTAAATCCTGGGCAACTAGCAAGCAGATTGTCGGGAATTTTGGTCATACCAGTTTCCAGTTCCACATTCTGCAATGCAAGGCATCCTTTGAATGGACCTGCCCCGTAATACGTACAAGATGCCGTTTCGAGACTTTTGGGAATTCGTATACTTGTCAAACTAGTACAGTCAGAAAAAGCGCACTCTCCTAATTTTGTTAAATTGTTCGATAACTGCACTGTAGACAGTTTTTCGCAATCACTGAATGCCCAACCGCCAATCTCCGTCACCGTGTCCGGGATCGTCACATTCATAAGGCAAGTACCCTCGAAAGCGCTATTCCCAATCGCAACGACCTTATGCCCGTCGATTGTCTGCGGGATGGCCAGCGCAGACACACTGCCGCTGTAGCCGGTAATGGTCGCGTTGCCGTCCTCATCGAGCGAATATTTGTAGACCGGCATGTTGACGACGTTCGCGCGGCCGGCATTGAAATAACGCGAGTTGACCGGCGTGAAGTAGCTGCCGAAGACGCCCGTGGTATCGCAGGTGCAGGACGGAACCAGAACATCGTCCTCAAAATGGCTCACGGAGCGGACGGGGCTGTTGTTTCTGTCCCAAATATCCAGCGTTTTGCCATAGGTCTCGTCAAAGCGACCGAAGGAAATGTTTGCCGAGCAGCCGACCTTGGCATACATCCAGGAGGCGATGCCGATGCACAGGTTCGGCAGTTCCGGCTCCGGATGCGTGACGGCCTGATAGTTGCACTTGGCGCCGATCTCGGCAAAGCAGCGGCCGGAAATGACCGGCAGCTCCGTGATCGCAGCCGTGATGTTCACACCCATGGTCAGCGTGAGATCCGCGCTGACCGTGAAGCTGCCCTTGGCGAAATCCCGGATCACGCGGAAGCCGCCGGAGGACGTATACTCGACGCCGGCGCAGAAGCTCGTGTTGTAGCTGAGCGTGACGGAGCCGTCAACGGAAATTCTGGCGGAGACCGTGATGGAGCCGAGGAAGCCCACGGGGACAGAGCCGAGCTCAATGGTATCCGGCAGGCCGGCGGCCGACATGGAAAACGGAATCGTACAGGTCGCCGTCGCATCGCCGCGCACCGCCACATAGGCCTCAATATTTTTGGAGCTGTTGGCACGAATGTTGTACTCGCCGACAATGCTCGTAATGTCGCAGCCGACGGTCACGCCACTGATCGTTCTGCTCAGATGAATGGACTTGATCGGCTTTTCTCCATTCAGGGCCGCCATCAGATCCGGCGTTTCGGTGTCGTCGCTGAGAATATAGGTGATCTGTGTGCCTTCGTTCGGCTGCATCTGTGCGAGGTCGCCCTTCACGACGCCCTGTGCATCGATGCTCACGAGGACCGAGTTGATGTCGACCTTCTCGCCCGTCACCGTCAGCTGTTTGCCGTCGTTGGCGATGCTGCCGGCTTTGAATGCGCGCGGGAAATCCTCCACGAAGACGACAAAGGTGTCCCCCTCCTTGAGGGCCACGGTCGTGTCCGGAATGATGACCGATCCGTCGTCCGCGATCTCGGCCGCGACACTCGACGGCACGACAACAACGCCGTCCGTGAAGACGTACTTGCTGTCATAGCCCGCCTGCACCGTGTCGCCCTTGCGCACCTTGGCCGCGTCGGCGAGCATGTTGGCCGCTTCCGCGCTCGTCACGGTCTGCTCCGGCAGGAACTTTCCACCGGACAGCTGGAACCAGCCGCGGTTGACCGCCACCTGCACGTCTTCGGGATACGTGACTGCATCTTTGTCCGTATAGGTGTACGCCACGCCCTCGTCAAGCTGGAAGCCCAGACAGAAGTTGAGCGTGTGCGCCGCAAATTCACGTGTCGCCGGCTTGTCCGGCTCGAACGCGCTGCCCGCCTCGAGGTCGATCACGCCGAACTCCACTGCGATCATCAGGTCCTTATAGTAGCTTGCGCTGCTGTCGATGTCGCTGTAGTAATTGTCCGGATAGTTGTCCGCTTCGACGGTCATGCCGAAGGTTTTGACCAGCTTCTGCACCCACGCAATGCGCGTGACCGTCTCATCCGCCGCCAGCGCCGTGGCCGGCAGGAGCGACGCGATCATCAGCACCGCGAGCACGAAGCTCAAAAGTCGTTTTCTCATGTGTTTCCTCCCTGTTCGTTTTTTCTCCTGTCTCTTGTCTATAGCCCGGTGCCGTGAAAGTGACGTGTGCGGCGCACGCCAATATACCCGGACAACCGGCAAAGTTGCTAAGCTGATTATAACATTTTTTATCAGTCACGCAATACGATCTGCATTTTTGGTACACTTTTCTGCAGAATTTGCACGTTTGTTCGCGCATTTATCCGCTTGACAGGCCAAAAACAGGATCGGCTATCTCGTGGTCACCTTCGGCAAAAGTCGAAACACACGCTCCATTTTGGCTGTACCCTAGAGCTCGGGAATGGTCAAGTTAACAATTGGACAATATAATAAATAAATGGTACGAAATAGTGGACAGTGAGGAGGCATGGGCATGATCACCTTCGCCCCGCTATGGGAGACGATGAAGCAGCGGCACATCACGACCTACGCTCTGATCAAAAACTACGCGTTCAGCCGCGGCACGCTGGACTCTCTCAAGCACAACCGCAATATTACCACCGCAACACGCAATGATCTCTGCCGCATTCTCTCCTGCCGCGTGGAGGATGTGCTGCTCTAGATTCCGGATGAAGCCGAAGAGTCCTAACCGCCCATTTCCGATTGGGAAATGGGCAGTTCTTTCTTTAAAAATCAACATCCCCCTCTGATTCTTCCCGAATCAGAGGGGGATGTACTTTTTGATTACTTCTTCACGTTTTTGCAAAACTCCATCAGGATCGTCGCGACCTGTTCGCGCGTCGCGCTGCCCTGCGGCTCGAGGAGGGTCTGGCCGCCGTTGCTCGCGCCGGAGATCAGGCCCAGCCCGACCGCGTCTGCCATCGCGTCTTTTGCCCAGTCGGACACGCTGCCCGCATCCGGGAAAGCGCTCAGGTCAGCGGGCGTCCACGTGCGCTCAAGTTTGAGCACGCGCGTCATGTATTCCATGAGGATGACCGCGATCTGCTCGCGCGTCACCGGCCGGTCAGGATCGAACGTCGTGCTGGAGGTGCCAGCAACAACGCCGGTTTGGTATGCCCAGAGGACAGCGTCCTTGTACCAGTCGTTCGTCAGGTCCGTGAACGGCGTGGTGCCGCTCACCTTCGGCTCACCCTCGAGGTTATAGAGGATCTGCACGATCTGCGCACGCGTCGTCGTCAGCTTCGGCCCGAACAGATCGTTGCCGATGCCGGACATCAGCTGATGCGTCACGCAGTATTGGATACCATCATCGGCCCAGCTGTGCGACACGTCCGTGAACATTTCCGTAACATCCACGCTGCCAGTGGCCGGGATGACCTCAGTCTTTGTCTCACCGCAGCGGGTGCAGGTGAAGGTCTTTACGCCGTCCTCGGCTTCAGTGGCGGGTTTCGTCACTTTGCCTTCATCCCACGCGTGGCCGAGCGCATCCACGTAAGTATCCACGTAGCTGTCGCCGCAGGCGCAGGTATGGGTGGTGTAGCCCTTGGCCGTGCAGGTCGGAGCTGTGACAACAGCTTTGTAGCTGTGTTCGTGCGCGGTCGCCCGGTTGCAGCGGAAATACGCCGAGCTATTTGACGAATAGTTTTGGTATTTTGTGTTGTATGCCCACACTGCCACCGTGCAGTCGCCGGGCCAATTGATCGATACCGTTACGCTTGTATCGGTCGTGTAAATGGTTTTATATCCGGAGCCGTCTTTGCGGATATGCACCATATATTCTCTCTGATCATATTTGCCCTGAAGCGGGCTTTCCGTCCAGCTGATCGTAAATTCCTCGTCCACAGTGACCACGGACGGTGCCGTGATCTCGACCTTGGGAGGCGCAGCCGGCTTCTGATAGTTCTCCACGGTGTAGATGTTAAACAACTGCGCATTGCCGTTGCTGTTGTCAGGGCCCCAGTTCGCATACAGCTGGAGCTGTGTGCCCGGAGTCGCATAACCGCCTGTGCAGTCTATCACAAGCCAATTGCCGGACGCGACCGAGTCCTTCGCCACCAGCTTGCAGAGGCCATTGTAGTAAGCGACATACCAATAGCAGCTCGAGGTCAGCTTGTTGCTTGTCGTGATTTTCGCCTGCGACGCGCAATTGCCCTCATAGCAGAGGTAGTAATCGTTGTATGCATTCTGGATCACATAGCTATTGTCATTGCCCATGCGGGTAAATAACCAGATCATATTCGGGTCAGACGAGCCGGAGTTGACGATTTTCACATCCCGCTTTGCGTTTTGGTCATAGCACGTTCCGGTGGGCATCCATTTGTCCGCGCGGATGATATAACGGTAGATGTTTGTGCCGATGTCGATAAAATCCGGCTTAAACACCGCGCTGCCAAAGTCCGGGCGGATGACGCCGAGATACGGATTCGTGAATCCATTATACTTGACGTTCGTGACATTGACGACTTTGCGCTGATAGGCATAGTTCTGGTGCCAGGTGCTATAATCCGATTCATAGATTGCAACATGGCCATACTTGTTGTCGCTGCTGCTGCCATAGACCAGAATGTCGCCCTTCTTCGGCTGGGCATTGGGAATTCTCGTCCAGCCGGCGGGGAGATCATTATACCAATAATCCACGCCATTGCCGCCGGGAGACGTCTGGCCGAGGTACGAGTAGTAAGCTTTGATCAGCGCCACGCACTCGCCGCTGCCAACGGGTTGCCCGTTCAAGCTTCTGACCCAGTTGATCGCATCGTCCGCTGTTTTGCCGTTGGTCGAGGCAAAGGCCGCCGTCGGCAGCAAACCGACGATCAGAATCACGGCCAGCACAAGACTGAGTACACGTTTTTTCATACGTCATCTTCTTTCTATCAAATCTATCTCTTTACGGATGCACCTTCGCACAGGTACACTTTCTCTGTAAGAAGTATATATTCACAAATATATTTGGTCAAGAAATTTTAATAAATCAATGTGAGACAATATGGCGAATTTTCAGGCGTTGCTCCCGTCCGGCTTTCATATTTGTGCACAAGACAGCGCCCCGCTTGCGGGAAGCGGGGCGCTGTCTTGTGCAACCTACATTATTTACTGTGCGTCCTGCGCATCGGCCTTGACCTCGATGACCTTGATCTGCGGCGCGGTGTAGTCCGTCTCTTTGACGATCGTATCCGTGATCGTGGCGACCTGCGCCGTGCTCAGTCCATCGGCCGGCGCAGGTACGGCGACCGTGATGCCCTCATCCGTGATATAGACCACGCACTCGGAAAAATCCTTGGCCAGCAGGAGATTTTCGATCTGCGTCTCGGTCATGGAATCGCTCGCCATGGCAGAGATGGCGCTCATGGCGCTGTCGATCGTTGCCTGTGAAGCACCATCGGCCGTCGACGCCGACTGGAGCAGCGACAGCGCCTCGTCGCGCGACTGCTGGCGCGTCAGGCGCGCCTTGGCAAAGTAATCGTCGGAGGCCGACGCCGACGCTGCGGCCGCATCCTCCTCCGCCTTGACCGCCGCCGTGGCGGCGTCCTCGGCAGCGGCCATTTCGGCGTCCGCTTTCCCCCACTGGGTGTTGTACGACCAGTTAAAGTAGATCGCGGCGCAGACAAACAGCAGCACCACAATGATCGCAATGTTTCGTTTGGTTTTTTTCATAGTCGCCCTCCCGTTATTTAGATTGCGAATCCGGCTGCTTTCTGAGCACGGAGATGTGATCCGTGCTCAGGCCGGTAAACTGTGCCACTGCCTGCGTGACGGCAAGCTGCACCTGCGGTGAATCTGCCCCGTCGCAGACGACGACCGCGCCGAGGTACTGCGGACTGACCGTCTTGAGCTCCACTGCCTCCTGTGCCCCGCCGCCGGCAGAGATAATGGTCGGTTCTCCGGCGTCGTCCGTCGCCAGCTCCCGCTCGGCCGAGCAGCGGTAGGACAGCAGCACCTGCACTTGTCCGGCGCCGTTGATCTGCTGCAGGAGCTGCGTGAGGCGCTGCTCCTCGGCCTGAATGGCCTGCGTCTGGGTCTGCTCGGAAACGGTCGATGCCTGCGTCGTCTTGGCTTTTGCCTTGCTGCCGGTCGGCAGCAGGAGCAGGACCAGCCCCGCGAGCAGGATGATGAGAACATATTTGTACTTGGCCGCGAACGCGCTGAGTTTTCGTGTGTTCATGACGTGCTGCTCCATTCCTGCCGCGCGCGCGGGATCCCGAGGTCGGCCTCGATGATCTGCGCCAGGCGGCTGTTTTCTGCTGCCGGCCCGGATGTGATCAGACGGACGGACTGCGGATACCAATAACCGTCGGTATTCCACCGCAGTGTGACCTGCGCATCGTCGAGCGCGGCGCCGCACTGCACGGCTTTGTCCAATATATATGTGCGCATTTCCGATTCTATGACCGTGCGCTGCAAACGCTCGCTGCTGTCGGACACCGCGCCGTCTGTTGACACCGAGACATGATAGTCCTGCAGCGCAGCGGCATAGGCGTCATAATCAAACGTCACCAGCGGTGAGAACAATAGGCACGTGAGCGCAATGCCGCCGGCCAGCTTCGTGATACGCCGCAGGCTCTCCGATGTCGGAAAGAGCGACGCCAGCGCCGTCAGCAGCGCCACACCGGCCAGACTGAGCAGCCAGACACGCAGAGATTCCATCATCCCGTCACCGCCTTCATACTCGACACGATCGAGAGAAATAAAATGAGCGACGCCACGCCGACCATCCCCAGCAGGAAGCCATACACGTCCGCAAAACCGTCGATCAGCCGGCCGACGCGCTTGTCCGCAAAGGACTCGGCGATACCGGCCGCGAGCTTGTACAAAACATAATGCACGGCAAGCTGGAGATACGGCGTGACGCACACCGCAGCAACACTGATGACACCGACGATGCCGATGCCGCTGCGCAGGATCGCGGCGCTGGAAGTGACCGTGGACGCTGCATCGGCCACGATGCTGCCGACGACCGGGAGTGCGGCAGAGACGGCCGTCTTTACCGCCTTGGCCGCGGCTGCATCTGCCGAGCCGGTGAGGATGCCCGTCAGCGACAGATAGAGCGTGAACACGCTTGCAAAGCCAATGATTAGCAGCCGGAACGCCTTGCGCAGCAGGCCGCTGAGGGACGCGAGCACGTCGTTTTCGAGCGTCGTGCCGCAGATGACCGTGCCTGCGTACAGGTACAGCAGCGGCAGGAGCACCGCCGTCTCGGCGGACAGAAGCACGTCCAGAAACAGCGACGTCGCCGCATATTTTGCGGCCGCCGATGTCGCCGCACCGCTCGCCGCCGCAGCGGCGCACATGCTCGGCAGCAGGATCTTGGAAAAATCGCGCAGCGTGGCAAGCGCGCCGCTGCCTGCGGTGATGCACGAGGTCACGTGGGTAGCACTCAGCGCGGCGACCGCTACCGTGCCGGCCATTTGCGTGACTTTCCCGCAGGCTCCGCTCACCGAGATAGACGCGCACAGCGCCGACAGGAACACGACCGCCAGCAGAAGCGCCGCATTGCGTGCCGCTGACGCGACGGCTCCCCCGCCCTCGTGCAGCACATAAGCCCACAGTTTTGCGAGCAGGGACTGCGGCTGCGCGGCATCCGCGACGGACAGCGCACCGAAGGCATCGTAAGCCTGCTCCGGGAGCGCGTATTCCAGCGACGCCGTGCCGAAATCCTCCGCCTGCTCGGCCGCGACGTCATAGGCAAGCGCGCCCGGTGTGCACGCCGCCAATACCAGCAGCACAGCCAGAAACACAAGCAACCGCTTTTTCATAGGCATTCTCCGATCATGGTCAAAAACGTGCGCATCAGCGGCAGCGCGGCATACAGCGCGGCCGCCACGCCCACGAGCTGTACCGCACAGGCGCCGGCAGCCTGTCCGGCGTCCTTGCAGAGGCTCTCCCCGATCATTGTCAGGATACTGATGGTCATGCACTTGAGCAGCGGGCCGGTGTAGACGCCGGACAGGCCGCTGAGCGCGATCGCATCGCGGAAAAACGCCGCCAGCGGCTCCAGCAGACCGATGCACAAAAGCAGCGCCAGCAGCGCCGCCGCGATGCTCAGCAAAAGCGACATGCCCGGCACGGTCTTATAGACAGTTGCGGCGGCAGCGGCGGCAATGACCACGATGATGATCGCCTGAAAGACCAGCTCCATCACAAGGAAAACAGGCTCTTGATCAGGTCGAACAGCTCGCTGATCTTCTGGATCACCAGTACCAGCACCACAACAAGCCCGGCAATGGTCGTCATGAGCGCCTGTTCGTCGCGCCCGGCGCGCGAGAGCAGAATATTGAGCACGGCGACCAGGATCCCGATCGCCGCGATCTTAAAAACAAGGTCAACGTCCATAAGCGCCTCCTGTGTAAATCAAAACAGCGCCACGGCGGCGAGCAGACCGAGCGTCGCGCCGAGACCGCAAAACAGTTTGCCGCGCTGTGCCGTGTCCGTCTGCATCCGTGCGGCAGCAGCCTGCAGTGTCTCTATGCAGGCGTCCAGCGCACAGCGCTGGAGCTGCGCGTCATACTTTCCGAGCTGTTCGCCCAGCGTCAGCAGTGCCGCACATACATCGGGCGCAAGCATGTCCAGCGCCTGAAACGCAGCCGACCAGCTCTCGGAAAACGGCCGGTCGCCGTCCGTGATACCGTCTGCAAGCGCGGCGTACTGTGCGCTCAGCGGCTCCGGTGCGCCCGCCGCCAGATGGCGCAGCGCCTCCGGCAGCGGCAGCAGACGGCCGACAATATCGCTGCGCAGCAGATTCAGGCTGTCGATCACCGCCGTGAGCAGGCGCAGGCGCAGCCGCAGCTCCTGCCGCAGTGCGAACCCGGCGGCCGTGCTGCCCAGAAACAGCAGCGCCGCCCCCAGCCAGTGCAGCCACGTCATGTCAGGTCCTCAACGGTATAGACACGCTCGCCGCCGCTGCGCGTGATGCAAACGGCGCGGCGGAAAATATGCTCGTCCAGCAGCGCGCGGTACAGTGCCCGGTGCCGCAGCGCCGCGACGCTCTGCGCATGCGCCGTTGCCAGCAGCGCGACGCCGCAGCCGGCGGCGATGCGGATGGCTTCAATGTCCTCCGGCGCGCTGATCTCGTCAAAGGCCAGCACGTCCGGCCGCATGGCGCGCAGGAGCATCATGCAGCAGGCCGCCTTCTGTCCGCCGGTCATCACGTCCGTATTCGCCCCGACGTCAAACTGCGGCGCGCGGTTCTGCACGGCCGCGATCTCGCCGCGCTCGTCCATGAGCGAAATGCGCGTGCCCAGATCGGACAGGCAGCGCACGCACTCGCGCAGCAGCGTCGTCTTCCCGTTTCCGGGCGGCGAGAGGATGAGCGTGCTGCAAAACCCTTCCTTGAGCAGCTGCGGCAAAAGCGCATCGGCGCAGCCGGGCACCGCGTGCGGAATCCGCACGGACACGGAGCTCAGCTGCCGGATACCATCGATCTGCCCGGCAGCCTGTCCGTAGGCGCAGCCGCAAAGCCCGACCCGGCAGCCGCCGGCCGTCTGTAAGTACCCCTGACGGATCTGCTCACCGGCCGCATAGACGGACGCCCCCGTCGCGCGCTCGAGCAGATAGTCCAGATCGCCTGCCAGGATGGCGCGGCATTCCGCCGGATACGCATGGGCCTGCGTCAGCAGCACAGGCACCTGGCCGATGCGGCAGCAGATCTCCTCCACGAGTTCCTGCCGGTCACGCTGCGTGTGCGCAATCGCCTGTCCCAGCGCCGGCGGGAACAGCGCCAGCGCCTGATTTGTGAAGATCATGGTGGTCCCTCCTCTTTTGTTCTGCCACATCCTATGCACGTACCGCGCGCGGCAGAACAAAAAAGAGACAGCCGATTGGCTGTCTCTTCTATGGTATTTTTGCGGATTACAGTTTGCGGCACTCGAGGTAGTAGCGCTTGTCCGCGCCGAGGCCGATGGAAAAGCTCTTTTTCGGGAACGGGCCGGAGCGCAGCACCGACGTGAAGAGCTCCGCCTTATCCATGCGCGGCATAAGGATGCCGCAGCAGCCGTCGCCGGCCGCAAGCTCGAGCGCCTCATCGTCGCCGTGGATGTAATCGACCGTGCCGCCGCTTTCCGCGAGATAGGCCGCGCAGAACGTGTCCATCGCGGCAATCGCTTCGCCGAGGGACGCACCTTTGGCGAGAATATCCCGGCGCTCGCTCCCGGCAATCAGGGAGATCGCGTAGCCGCTGCCGTCCGCGGATACCAGCGCCGCTTCCGCTGTCTGCATCCACTTGGACGCATCGGTGCCGAAGAGCACGCGGTGGATGGGCTCAAACGTCACGGCAGGGCTGTGCAGGTTCACGAGCTCGACGAGCGCATAGCGCGCGGGATCGACCGCTGCCTGCTCGGGCGTGAGCGACTGTTTCTTTTCCAGCCAGCACAGACGGGCCGCCGCCAGACTGTGGTTGCCGTCGGCGATGGCAAATCGCATGGGGTGCGCACTGTCCGTGCCGACACCGGTCGCGCACAGGCGCGCGGCAAGTGCATCCGCATCCATGCCCGCAACACGCAGACCGCGAACGTGACCGCCGCCGGACATGAGGTCAAAATCATACAGCGTTTCGTTGGCAGCTGCCAGCGCGTCCCGGAAGATCGCATCATCCGGATCACTGTAAAACACCATGATGTGCGGCATCTCCAGCGCCGCGGCCGCGCGGATGCGCACACGTGCGGGCAGACGCGAGGCGACCGTGCCCTCCGTGGCACGGATGGGCGTGACAGAATCCGGCGCGTAATCATACGCCTCCAGATCGAGTGCGCCGACAATACCGCAGCGGATGGCGCCGCCCGGCAGCGTGCGCTGCACGAGCACGAGACTGTGCGGCACGGTGCGGAATACACCGCCGTCGAGATAACGATGCATGGTCTGCTGAATCTCGCGCGTTGCCACACCCTCATCGCACTTGCCGAGATAAAACTCCGGCAGCATCAGCCGCAGTGTGGACGGTGCGTCGCCGACGGTGTCCTGTACCGTCTGCCAATAGCCGGCATCCGCCGTGAACTGGTCACATGCGATGACGCTCCAGCGCCGCATATCCGCATGCGCCGGCAATAGAATATCCGTTGGGGTAAAAAACAGGTTTCGGTTCATTCCTGGCTCCACTTTTCTGCTCTGCCGACGGCACGCAGCCAGTTATCGTGATACTGCTTTGCCTGATCGGCATCCATTTCGGGCTTGAAAATGCGGTCGGACTGGCGCAGGAGCGCAATATCGTCCACGCTCTCCCAGACGCCACAGGCGAGACCGGCGAGGAACGCCGCGCCGAACGCCGTCGTCTCGACCAGCTTCGGCCGGTCAATCGGCACACGCAGCATATCCGCCTGGAACTGCATCAAAAACGAGCTGACGGACGCGCCGCCGTCTACGCGCAGGACAGAGATCGGGCTCTCGGCGTCGACCTGCATGGCATCAAGAAGGTCCTTGACCTGATAGGCGATGCCCTCAAGCGTAGCGCGGGCAATGTGTGCCTTGTTGCTGCCGCGCGTCAGGCCGACGATCGCGCCGCGGGCGTACATATCCCAGCGCGGTGCGCCGAGACCGGTAAACGCGGACACGAGGTACACGCCGCCGTTATCCGGCACGCTCTCGGCCAGAATGTCGCACTCGTGTGCCGTGCCAATCAGGCCGAGCTCATCACGCAGCCACTGAATGGAGCTGCCGGCATTGAACACGCTGCCCTCGAGCGCATAGGTCGTCTTACCATTGACCGACCACGCAACGCTCGTGACCAGACCGCTGACGCTGCGCACGGATTTGCTGCCGGTATTCATGAGCGTGAAGCAGCCGGTGCCGTACGTATTTTTCGCCTGGCCCGGCACGATGCATGCCTGGCCCAGCAGGGCGGCCGCCTGGTCGCCGGCGCTGCCGCAGACCGGTATGCCCTCGAGCGACTCAAGCCCCGGAAGGCCCGCCGTCACCTGCCCATACACCATGGACGACGGCACCGGCACCGGCAGCATGCTCATCGGGATGCCGAGGCGTGCGCACAGCTCCTCGTCCCAGCAGAGATTATCAATGTCAAACAGCATCGTGCGCGAGCAGTTGGAGTAATCCGACACATGGGCGCGGCCGCCGGTCAGATTCCAGATGAGCCACGAATCTACGTTGCCGAACAGCAGCTCGCCGCGCTCGGCGCGCTCGCGCGCACCGGGAACGTTATCGAGGATCCACTTGATCTTCGTACCGGAGAAATAGGCGTCAATGAGCAGGCCGGTCTTTTCCTTCACATACGGGCCGAGACCGTCGGCCGTGAGCCGGTCGCAGATGGGCGCCGTGCGGCGGCACTGCCAGACGATTGCGTTATAGACGGGCTTGCCGGTGTTCTTATCCCAGACGATCGTCGTCTCGCGCTGGTTCGTGATGCCGATGCCGGCGATGTCCGTCGGCGACAGGCCGCTCTTTTCAAACGCCTCGCTCATGGCAAGCATCTGACTCTCAAGGATGACCATCGGGTCATGTTCCACCCAGCCCGGTTTTGGGTAGATCTGCGTGAAGGGATACTGCGCCAGAGACACAATGTTGCCCTTACTGTCGAAAATAATCGAGCGGGAACTGGTTGTACCCTGGTCAAGTGCAATGATGTAGCCGTTCATAATTAACATTAACCTCCATAGACTTGACGGAATCCGTCAATTGGAATACAATTCAGGTAGCTTTTAGTATATCACAACTGGAGGAGTATTGCTATGCCATCTTTTCATGATTTCAGGTTTTTGTCCACTGACGGGAAACACAAGGTATTTGCAAGAGAATGCACCCCCGACGGCGAAGTCCGCGCCGTTTTGCAGATCGCGCACGGCGTCGCCGAGCACATTTACCGCTATGCCCCGTTTATGGAGTTTCTGGCCGACAACGGCTTTGTCGTCGTCGCCAACGACCACCTCGGCCACGGCAAGACTGCCGAAAACGAGCAAGAGCTGTGCTTCTTTGCGGAAAAGGACGGCTGGAACGATGTTGTGAGCGACATGGACCAGCTCCACAAGCTGACCGCCGCCAAGTACCCCGATGTCCCCTACTTCCTGTTCGGCCACAGCATGGGCAGCTTCCTGACCCGCACCTACATTATTGACCATCCGGAGGGACTCAAGGGCGTCATCATCAGCGGCACCGGCCAGAACCCGGCCGCCGTCGTTGCCGCCGGTAAGCTCGTGGCCAAGCTCGAGATGATCGACAATGGTCCGATGTACCACAGCCCCAAGCTCGATAAGCTCGCCTTCGGCAGCTACAACAAGAAGTACGACCATGTGCGCACGAACCTCGACTGGCTGACGCGCGACGAGGCGATCGTGGATCAGTACATCGCTGACCCGCTCTGCGGCGCGATGGCGACGGCCGGCATGTTCCATGATATGATGGGCGGCCTGCAGTATATCTGGAAGACGGAAAATCTCAATAAGATGAACAAGGCCACCCCGGTCTACTTCATGGCCGGCGACGGCGACCCAGTCGGCAACTACGGCGAGGGCGTCAAGAAGGTCTACAACCGCTTCCTGAAGGTCGGCTGCAAGGACGTGAAGCTCAAGCTCTACAAGGACGGCCGCCATGAGATGCTCAACGAGCTCAACAAGGATGAGGTTTATGCAGACATCCTCGACTGGCTCAACAGCAAGATCTGATTTTCTCGGTCGATACCATTACCATAGTTCATCACGGCAAGTTATATAAGCTGCGGGCGGCGCATCAGCACCGCCCGCAGTATTTTTATAAAGCGCTTAGTCGATGACAGAAAAAACGCGTTCATCCCCGGATGAAAAATCTTCTGGATCATAGTACGGAGGTTCTCCCGTCCACACCTGATGGAAACGAACCGTGAGAGAATCATGGCGGCTTACTGCAGCATAAACTGCAAGCTTTCTCCGCGGATACTGCATCTTGATATTGCAATAGATGAGCCGGCAAAGAACAGGTGCGTCTGCAACAAGTTCAGAAAACGCTTCGTCCGAAATATCGTCCAACAAATGCTCGTGGTTGTTTCCAGCCTCATATGCCGTTTTGTCCTCTACGAAAAGCGGAATGGTCTTTCTATGGTCATCGCATAAACAAAGCAGTTCATTCCCGGCAGCATCCGTCAGCACTTGATAATGCAAAAGCTGCGAGAATGTCCGGAATAAACCTGTGATACCGGTCGAATGTGATGCGCACAGCTTCCTTCTGAAAAGCCATTTCACGTTTGAGAAAGCTTTTTCTCTATCAGCCGCGGCAATGGTTCCGTAGGACTTTTGCCGGTCGTAAAAATTGCACAAATAGAGTCCGTGATCTTTGATACGCATGGCGATGGAGGCAATTTCGTCTTCGCGTGAATATGCCAAAAATCTCGAAATGCCAGTACACAAATCTCACGCAAAACCCCGCAAGGCAAGAAACTCCCGGCACGAAATATGCTCCACGAGTTTAACTTCAATATCATCTTTTGGAGCGCCTGGATATGCCGAATCCATTCGCCTGCAGAATTCGCATATTCCATGAATGAAATCTTCTTCTCTTCTCATAGTCAGGACCTGAAATAACGTTACAGTTCCGAGCCCTGCACCAGATCGTCGCGTGCGAAAGCGGCGCGGATCGCATTGAGCACGCGCTTTTTGTCCGCGCTCCAGAGCGGCGCGATGAGGTCGCGCTTGGCGCCGTCGCCGGTCAGGCGGTGGATGACCACCTCCGGTGGGAGTACGCGCAGACACTGCTCGAGCAGGTCGATATAGTGCTCCGGCGTGAGCACCTCGAACTTCCCGGCAGCATAATCTGCCGCCAGATCCGTGCCGCGCAGCACATGCAGCAGGTGCAGCTTGATGCCCTGTGCCCCGCTCTGACCGATGTAGCGAGCGGTCTGCACCATCTGCGCATCCGTCTCCCCCGGCAGGCCGAGGATCTGGTGCACAATGACCTCCAGACCGGCCGCGCGGAGGCGGCGGACCGCATCGTCAAACACCGGTAGGTCGTAGCCGCGGCGGATATAGGCCGCGCTCTGCGGATGGATGGTCTGCAGGCCGAGCTCGACCCAGACGGGCTTTTCCGTGTTCAGCCGCTGCAGCAGCGCGATCACGGCATCCGGCAGGCAGTCCGGCCGCGTGGCGACCGACAGCGCCACAACGTCCTCCGGCGCAAGCGCCTGTATGAACAGGCGCTCCATGTGCGCGAGGCTGCCATAAGTGTTCGTGAAGTTCTGAAAATAAGCAATGTATTTGCCGCCGCCGTTTTTACCGGCTACGCGCGCCTTGGCCGCCTCGATCTGCTGCGGGATGTCCAGTGCACGGTCGGCGGCAAAGGCGCCGGAACCGTCCCCGGCACAGAAAATGCAGCCGCGCGCGCCGATAGTCCCGTCCCGGTTCGGACAGGTAAAGCCGCCGTCGAGCGCAAGCTTATAGACCTTGCAGCCGAAGCGGCGGCGCAGCTCCTCGTTCAAAGTGTGATAATACATAGCAGAAAAAGGCCGGGGATGCCCGGCCTTTGTGTTTATGCCTTCATCTGGCGCTTGCGCGCGAGATTGACCATGCCGTCTTGCATGTCGTTGAGATTCATGAGCATCTTGCCACTGCCGAAAGCCGCGCACGAGAGCGCATCGTCTACGACTGTCGTGCGGATGCCGGTGTCCTTCTCCACGAGCTGGTCAAAGCCGTAGATCAGGCTGCCGCCGCCGGCCATGATAATGCCATTTTGCGCCAGATCCGCCACGAGCTCCGGCGGCGTGCGCTCGAGCACCATGTGGATGGTCTCGAGAATATCGCGCGCGGGCTCGGCAATGGCCTCCACGAGCTCGACGGAGCTGATCTTCACGGATTTCGGCAGGCCGGTCGTCAGGCAGCGGCCCTTGACCTCCTGAATGCCCACCTCCGCGCGCGGCACGAGGCATGCGATGCCAATCTTGAGCTCCTCGGCCGTGCGCTTGCCGATGAGGATGTTGTGCTTGCGGCGCACATAGCGCACGATCGCCTCGTCAAAGGCGTCGCCGGCGGTCTTGATGGATTCGCTCTCGACCACGCCGCCGAGGGAGACGACAGCGACCTCCGTCGTGCCGCCGCCGATGTCGATGACCAGATGGCCGTCCGGCTTGGAGATGTCCGCGCCCGCACCGGACGCCGTGGCCACGGCGGACTCCACGAGGTACACCTTGCGCGCGCCGGCCTCGATGACGGCGTCAATAACGTTGCGCTCCTCCACGCTGGTCACGCTGCTCGGTACAGTGACGAGCACGCGCGGCTTGAAGAGGCTGAACGACGTCACGCGTGAGAGCAGCTCCTTGAGCATGAGCGCCGTCATGTCATAGTCTGAGATGACGCCCGCGCTGATCGGATGGATGGCCACAATGTTCGCCGGGGTACGGCCGAGCATTTTCTGCGCATCCTGACCGACCTTGAGCATCCGGCCGGTGTACTTATCGACCGCTACGATGGACGGCTCGCGCAGCATGATGCCCTTGCCGCGCACAAACACGCGGATGTTGGTCGTGCCGAGGTCGATGGCAATGTCACGTTCAAAAATCATCATAAAGCAAAACTCCTGTATCATCCGCGCAGCGGATGTTATAGTCAATCGTAGCCGTCTCGCGGCTGTTTTAGTCGGCCGCGCGCGCGACCGTGGCGCAGACGACCTGCTCCGCACCCGCTTTGCCGAGCACACGCGCACATTCCGAGAGCGTGGAGCCGGTCGTGACAATGTCGTCGATGAGCAGGACGCGCTTTCCCGTCACATCCGCACCCTTTTTCATGCGGTAAGCCCCGGTAATGTTCGCGCGGCGCTTGGCAGCGTCGCCGGTGCCGGACTGCGGCTGCGTGTTGCGCTGCTTATAGAGCGTCGGCGTGAGCGGCATGCCGAGTGTCTTTGCCGTCGCTTTCGCCAGCAGGCGCGCCTGATCGTAGCCGCGCTCGCGCAGGCGCTTGCGGCTCAGCGGCACCCAGGTGATGATGTCATACGCTCCCGGAAGCTCCGTGCGCACCGTTTCGGCAACGAGTCGACCATAGACTTTTGCGTACCCGGTCGCGCCGCCAAATTTATAGCGCAGCAGCGATTCGCGCACATTGCCCTCATAATTGAGCGGAGAGACACATGCCGGAATGAACGGGAAGTGCTGCCATCCACCATTTTGTGCAAACGGCAGACCGGTCCTGCAGTGTGCGCAGACACCCTCGCGGCTGGTCTCGAGAAAGTCATGGCAGAACGCGCACCGCGGCGGATAGAGCAGGTCGAGCAGGAACGAGATCACTTTCATGCTTCACCGCACTCCCCGCAGAGCCGGGCGCGCAGGCCGCTGTAGCGCCGGGTCTGTGCCTGATTGTCAATCATATGATAAGCCACACCCTCGTCGCCGACGACGATGAGCAGGGACTTGGCGCGCGTGATGGCCGTATAGAGCACACTGCGCGTGAGCAGCATGGGCCCGGCTTTTCCGATGCAGAGCACGACCGCGCGGTACTCGCTGCCCTGCGATTTGTGCACCGTCATGACCCACGCGTGCTCGAGCTCGTTGAGCATCTCGAAGCCGTAGGTCGCGGTCTTGCCGTCGTAGCAGACGGCGAGCGTTTCCGTCTGCGGGTCGATGGCCGTGATCTGGCCGACGTCGCCGTTATAGACCCCAGTCCCGGCTGTCGTACCGTCCGGGTTTTTGAGCACGATGTCGTAATCATTGCGGATCTGCATCACGCGGTCGCCCTCGCGGAAGATAATTTCGCCGAAGCGGCGTTCCTTCTTTCCGTCGGCCGGCGGGTTAAGTGCCGCCTGCAGGCGCACGTTCAGCGCCGCCATGCCGGTGTCATACTTGCGCGTCGGCGTGAGCACCTGAATGTCCGACGGCGGGATCTTCATATTATTCGGCAGGCGTGTTTTGCACAGCTCCACGACCGTATCGGCCGCTTTCTGCGGATCTGTACGCCGGAGGAAGAAAAAGTCCCCGCTGTTTTTTGTTAGCGGCGGGTGATCGCCGCGGTTGATGGCGTGCGCGTAGGCGACGATGCTGCTCCCGGCGGCCTGTCGGAAGATCTCCGTCAGGCGCACAGTCGGGATGACGCCGCTGCGGATGATATCCGAAAACACGTTGCCCGGGCCGACGGACGGCAGCTGGTCGGCATCGCCGACAAGGATGAGCCGGCACTCCGGCCGCATGGCACGCAGCAGCGCGCACATGAGCGAGATGTCCACCATGGAGCACTCGTCGAGAATGACGGCGTCGCACGCAAGCGGGTCATCCTCGTCGCGCCGGAAGGCGATGTCCTGATGATCGTCGCTCATGCCGGCCTCGAGCAGGCGGTGGATCGTCTGCGCGCTCCGGCCGGTCAGCTCACTCATGCGCTTGGCGGCGCGGCCGGTCGGGGCGGCAAGCTGGGTGTCGAGTTTGAGCACATCAAACAGAGCGAGGATCGCCCGGATAGACGTCGTCTTGCCGGTGCCGGGGCCACCGGTGATGGCGATGACCTGGTGCTGACACGCAAGGCGGAGCGTTTCCTTCTGCTGCTCGGCAAAAGTCAGGCCGAGCTGCGCTTCAATCTGTGCCGCGATTTTTTCCGTATCCGGCATGCGGCGGTATTCATTCTGCGCCATAGCGAGCAGCCGCTCGGCCGTGTAGGCCTCCGCCTCGTGCAGGCGTGCGAGATAGCACCCGTCGCACCCCGCGACGCGCTCGCGCACCAGTTCGCCGCTCTCTACAAGCGTGTCCACGCTCTGGGCGACCAGCTCGTCCGGCACGCCGCTGAGCTGCGACGTCGCTGCCAGCAGATTGCGGTACGAGATGAAGCAGTGGCCGCGAATGGCGTTATAGGCGAGCTCATACAGCGTCGCCGCGGCGACACGCTCTGCGCTCTGGTCGTCAAAGCCGTGGCCGAGCGCCAGCGCGTCCGCCTCCTGAAACGTGGCGCCGATGGCGTCCGAGACGAGTATGTAGGGGTTGTCCTGCACGAGCTGCAGGGCCTCGTCACCGTAATACTGGTACATCCGCAGGGCAATGACCGGGCGGATATTCGCTGAGGCCAGAAACTCGATCAAGCGGCGCATGCCCGCCTGACGGCGGAAATTGGCCGACATGGTCTTCGCCTTGGAAAGGCTGATGCCCTTGATGGCCGTGAGCTTTTCCGGCTCGTACTCCAGTACATTCAACGTGTCGGCGCCGAAGCGCGATACAAGCAACGACGCCGTCGCCGGGCCGATGCCGTGCACGGCGCGCCCGGCGAGGTAGGCATAGATCGCGTCCGCCGTCTCCGGCATGGTGCGCTCGGCAAACTCGGCCTTGAACTGCTGGCCGTGCACTGGGTGCGTCATCCAGCTGCCGGTGACGATCATGGACTCGCCCGGCACGGCGTACGGAATGCAGCCGACGACCATCGTCTGGCTGCCGTCGTCCACGTCCAACTTGAGGACGGTGTAGCCGTTTTCCTCGTTCTGATAGATGACCGCCGCGACGGTGCCGCATAATTCTATTGGATTGGTGTTTGCATCCATCGGCAAAACTCCTCCGTTTTGCACAGCTTCAGATCTCCGCACCGGCGTGTAAGGCGCTCAACCAGCGCAGCAGCTTCTTCCGTAAGGCCGCAGTCCACGAGCAGAATGTCCGCCGCGACCGTGCCGCTGTCACGCAGCCACAGAGCGCCGCGCAGGAGATTTTCCAGTTCCGGTGCGTCCCCGTGCGCCTGCACGACGAGCGTGATGCGCGTTCCCCTGCCGGAGCGCACCGGCGTGAGTAGCGCGCCGCTGAGCATCCACAGCAGCCAGGCAAAGCCCAGGATCAGCAGGACGCATAAGGTGATCTGAATGACCATGTTCACCGCCCCCTCTCCTTTCAGCCTATGAGAAAGGGGGCTTGGCCGTTAACTTTCAAGTTCTTTTTTCAAAAACTGACCGGTGTAGCTCCCAGCGCAGCGCGCGCAGTCCTCCGGTGTGCCGGTAAAGACGATGTTTCCGCCCGCGTCGCCGCCCTCAGGGCCGAGGTCGATGATGTGATCGGCCACTTTGATGACGTGCAGGTTATGCTCGATGACCAGCACCGTGTTGCCGGCATCGGTCAGGCGGTCAAGAATATCGATCAGACGTGCGACGTCCGCCACATGCAGGCCGGTCGTCGGCTCGTCGAGGACGTAAATCGTCCGGCCGGTGCTGCGCTTGGAGAGCTCCGTCGCAAGCTTGATGCGCTGCGCCTCGCCGCCGGAGAGCGTCGTGGACGGCTGGCCGAGCCTGACATAGCCGAGACCGACATCCATGAGCGTCTGCAGTCGGTCGCGGATCTTCGGCTGGTTCTGAAAGAACGCGAGCGCTTCCTCAACGGTCATGTCCAGCACTTCGGCAATGTTCTTGCCCTTGTAGTGTACCTCGAGCGTCTCGCGGTTGTAGCGCTTGCCCTTGCAGACCTCGCAGGGCACGTAGACATCCGGCAGGAAGTTCATCTCAATCTTCAGCAGGCCGTCGCCGGAGCAGGCCTCGCAGCGGCCGCCGCGGATGTTGAACGAGAAGCGCCCGGCATTGTAGCCGCGCAGCTTTGCGTCCTGCGTGGAGGCAAAGAGCGCGCGGATATCGTCAAACAGGCCGGTATACGTCGCCGGGTTGGAGCGCGGCGTGCGGCCGATGGGGCTCTGGTCGATGTTGATGATCTTATCCAGATACTCCACGCCGTCGATCCCGTCACATTTCCCGGGACGCACCTTGGCGTGGTTAAGCTTGCCGACGAGTGTTTTATACAGCACCTCGTTGACGAGCGAAGATTTTCCGCTGCCGGACACGCCGGTCACACACGTCATGACCCCCAGAGGGATCTCCACATCCACGTGCTTGAGATTGTGCTCGGCCGCGCCGCGGATCACAAGCGCATGGCCGTTTCCGGCGCGGCGGTGTGTAGGCACGGGAATTTTCTTTTTCCCGGACAGATACTGCCCGGTGATGGAGCGCTCACAGCGCGCGACCTCCTCCGGCGTGCCGGCACAAACTACTTCCCCGCCGTGCACGCCCGCGCCGGGGCCAATGTCGATGAGATAGTCCGCCGCGCGCATGGTGTCCTCATCGTGCTCGACGACAATGAGCGTGTTGCCGAGGTCACGCAGCTCGCGCAGCGTGGCCAGCAGCTTTTCGTTATCGCGCTGGTGCAGGCCGATGGACGGCTCGTCGAGAATATACAGCACGCCCATGAGCGACGAGCCGATCTGCGTGGCAAGCCGGATGCGCTGGCTCTCGCCGCCGGACAGCGTAGCCGCCGAGCGCGCAAGCGTCAGGTACTGCAGGCCGACGCTCTGCAGGAAATGCAGCCGCGAGCGCACCTCGCGCAGGATGCTGTCGGCAATTTTGGCGTCCTTCTCGCTCAGTTCAAGCCCGTCCAGGAACGCCAGCTCCTCCGTGATTGGCAGCGCCGTGAACTCCGAAATGTTCAGCCCGCCGACCGTGACGGCCAGCACCTCCGGCCGCAGCCGCGCACCGTGGCAGTCCGGGCAGGCGGTCTCCGCCATGCAGGACTCGATCGACGCGCGCATGGCCTCGCTCTGCGTCTCCTGATAGCGGCGCTCGAGGTTGCAGACGATGCCCTCGAACGGGCGGCGCAGCACACCGGTGCCGCGGTTCGTATCATAATGCAGCGTGAGCTCCTCGTCGCCCGTACCGTAGAGCAGGATCTCGCGCACGTTTTCCGGCAGGTCGCCGATCGGCGTGGTGAGGTCAAAGTGATATTTTTCCGCCAGCGCCTCGTAGTACATCCGGCTGATGCTGTCACCCTTGACGCTGTTCCAGCCGCTGGCCGTAACGCCGCCCTCGAGGAGCGACTTCGACGGATCCGGGATGATGAGCGCCGGGTCGATACGCAGCCGCGTGCCGAGGCCGCCGCAGGTCGGGCAGGCACCGTAGGGGCTGTTGAACGAGAACATCCGCGGCGTGAGCTCTTCGATCGAGATGCCGCAGTCGTCGCAGGCATAGTTCTGCGAGAAGAGGATCTCGCGCTTTTCCTCCGGAATGTCCGCCAGCACGAGGCCGCCGGAGAGCGCGGACGCGATCTCCACGGCGTCCGTCAGGCGGCGGTTCTGGTCCGGGCGGATGACGACGCGGTCGACCACGATCTCGATATTGTGCTTGCGGTTTTTGTCGAGCGGGATGGCCTCCGTCAGGTCATAGATGCTGCCGTCGACCCGCACGCGGACATAGCCGCCGCGGCGGGCATCGTCGAACACCTTCTGGTGCTCGCCTTTTCTGGCGCGGACGACCGGCGCTAAAATTTGCACACGCGTCGCCTGCGGCAGCGCCGCGATCTGGTCGACGATCTGATCCACCGTCTGGCGGCGGATCTCCTTGCCGCATTTCGGGCAGTGCGGCACGCCGACGCGTGCCCAGAGCAGACGCAGATAGTCGTAAATCTCCGTGACCGTGCCGACGGTCGAACGCGGATTCTTGCTGGTGGTCTTCTGGTCGATGGAAATGGCCGGGCTCATGCCCTCGATGGAATCGACATCCGGCTTATCCATTTGGCCGAGAAACTGGCGTGCATAGGAGGACAAACTCTCCATATAGCGCCGCTGGCCCTCGGCAAAGATGGTGTCGAACGCAAGGCTCGACTTGCCGGAGCCGGAAAGGCCGGTCATGACGACCAGCGCATCGCGTGGAATTTCCACATCAATGTTCTTGAGATTGTTCTCCCGCGCGCCTTTGATAACGATATGATCCCGCATGGGTGCCTCCGTGGTTGCTTAGGATTCTTCGATGGTCAGATCCGCCGTAGTCGCGCGCACGAGCGCGATGAGCGCCTGCGGCGCGGTCTCGACCTGATAGCCGATCTTGCCGGCGCTGACGAGGATCGTCTCCTGCGCGAGCGCCTGCGCGGCAAAGACCGTGCGAAACTGCTTTTTCATGCCGACCGGCGAGCAGCCGCCGCGCACGTAGCCCGTCAGGGGCGTGAGCTCGGAAACATGCAGCATGGCGACGGACTTCTCCCCCACGGCCTTTGCCGCCTTCTTGAGGTCAAGCTCGCACGCGACCGGGATGACGAACACGTACGGCGTCTTGCTCGCGCCGCGGGCGACCAGCGTCTTGAACACCTTCGCCGGGTCCATGCCCGTCATCTGCGCGACGGTCACGCCGTCCACCGCATCGTCGCCGTGCGGATATGTGTGCGGCGTATAGGGCACCTTCTTCTGGTCGAGCAGGCGCATGACATTTGTTTTTTCGATGGATGATTTCGCCATGAGACATTCCTCCGCTGATAATAACACTTTATTATATCCGATTTCCCGCATGGTTTCAAGGGATTTGACCTGAAAAGCGTTGCGAACCGGCACGGTTATGCTATAATGCACTCAGAATGAAACCGGAGGGATGACCGATGCCGGATAACACGATCCGCGGCCGCTTTGCGCCCAGCCCGAGCGGGCGGCTGCATTTGGGCAATGTGCTGACGTTTCTGCTGGCATGGCTGGATGTGCGCGCGCGCGGCGGGACGATGGTGTTCCGCCTTGAGGATCTCGACCCGGAGCGGAGCTGGGAGCACTACGCAGAGCTCATGGCCGACGACCTGCTCTGGCTCGGGCTTGACTGGGACGAGGGCTGGCGCCCCGGCTCGCAGGACAGCCGTCAGGGCACGCGCACGGAGCGCTACACCGCCGCGCTGGACGCTTTGACGGAGCGCGGGATGGTATATGACTGCTACTGCAGCCGTGCCGAGCGGCTGGCCGCCAGCGCGCCGCACCCCGGCGAGCCGCGCGAGGCCGGCTGCCCCTGCCGGACACTGACGGTTCAGGAGGTGCAGGCGCGCCTGCGCATGGGCCGGAACGCGGCGAAAAAGCTGGAAGTGACCGATGCGGACATTTCCTTCATCGACGGGCACTACGGCCCGCAGAAAACGGAGCTGCGGCGCGGGCGCGATGATTTTCTCATCCGGCGCTCGGACGGCGTGTTCGCCTACCAGCTTGCCGTGAGCGTGGACGATCTGGAGATGGGCATCACGCGCGTCGTGCGCGCGCGCGATCTGCTCGACTCCACGCCGCGGCAGATCTGGCTGATCGAAACACTCGGCGGCCGCGCGCCGGAGTACGCACACGCGCCGCTGCTCGTCGCGCCGGACGGGCGCAAACTCTCCAAGCGCGAGGGCGACCTGAACATGGAGGCCCTGCGGCAAAAATATACGCCGGAGCAGCTGACCGGCAAGCTCGCAAAGCTCGCCGGACTGCGGCCGACGGACGCGCCGGTGACGGCTGCGGAGTTGGCGGCGGACTTTTCCTGGGACAAGGTGCCACGCGCTGACATTCCGATACCCGAGGATTTTTAACCGAAAACGCACGGTGGGCGCATCCAGACGGATGCGCCCATTTCCCATGCAATTACTTTTTCAGCAGCCGGTCGCGCATGGTGTTGTGCGCGGCGAGCTCGGCCGCATCGTCCAGCGGCTGGAGTTCCAGCTCCGGATAGCGCTGCTGCAGCGCCGTCGTGAGCAGATGGTCGCAAAACGCGGGGTTTTTCGGCAGGACCGGGCCGTGGCTGTACGTACCGAAAACGTTTTGATAACGCACGCCCTCAAAGCTGTCCTCCCCATTGTTGCCGCCGCCGACGAGCACCTTGCCGAGCGGCGACACGCCGCTGCCGAGGTAGGTCTTGCCGCTGTGGTTTTCAAAGCCGACGACCGTGCTGCCGCTGGACTCCGGCAGGCATTCAAAGAGGAAGTTGCCGATCATGCGCTCCTTCGAACCAACGGTGTAATAATCGATCGCGCCGATGAAATCACACTGCTTGCCGTCCCACGTGCGGTAGTAGCTGCCAAGCATCTGGTAGCCGCCGCAGATGGTCAGAAACGTCTTGCCGTCGGCGATGGCAGCCTTGATCTCGCCGCCTTTTCCGGCTTTCAGGTCGGACAGGAGCACCTCCTGCTCAAAGTCCTGACCGCCGCCGATGAAAAACAGGTCAAACTGCGTGAAATCCGCCTGCTCGCCGACCGTGACCTCCGTCACCTCGGCGCCGATGCCGCGCCACTCCAGGCGGCGGCGCATACAGAGAATGTTGCCCCGGTCGCCGTAGAGGTTCAGAAGGTCCGGGTACAGGTGGCAGATGCGCAGGGTCTTCTCGCTCATTCCCAGAACTCCTTTCCGCCGAGCTGCTTTTGCAGCCGGCCGCGCAGGTCCAGCATGGACGTATACGTCGGCATGATGAACACCGGGTATTCCGACGCGCACATGGCGTCGATCAGCGGGTCATAGTCGTAAAACACCTGAATATTTGCCTCATCCACGCCCGCATATTTCAGGCGCAGGCGCAGCTCATCGGCGCGCGTGCCGGATACGAACACCTGCCGCAGGTGCTCGCCCATGGCGGCGAGCCGCTCAAAGTCCGCGTCCCAGATCCACGAGATGTCCGTGCCGTCGGCGTCCCGGTCGTTGAGACAGACGACAAACGTCGCATCCTCGTTCAGCCCGGCAAGGTAGCGCATGGTCTGGTTGCAGCCGGCGGGGTTTTTCACGAGCATCATGCGTCCGGGCGTGCCGCGCAGGTCGAACTTCTCCATGCGGCCAAAGCCGCAGCCGAACGCGCCGAGCGCATGCACGATCGCCTCTGGCGCGAAACCGAATGCGTACAGCGCCGCCGCCGACCCGACGGCATTGTAGACGTTATACGCCGCCGGCAGGTTGATGTGCACGGCGTATTCCCGCCCGCCGATAGACATGGTGACGTCGCTCGTGTCCACACCGAGGTCCTGCACCGCCGTGACGGCGACCTGCGGATCCTCGCGGTGGTAGCCGCACTTCGGGCAGCGGAACGCGCCGAGATGGCCGTACGTGCGGTAGTCATAGACATACTCTGCCTTGCAGTGGATGCAGTGCGGCGCGTCGGAGATCTCCGTCATGTCGTCGCCGCCGAGCGGCACGTTCACACCGAAGCGCACGACCGGGTTCGGCACCTGTGCCGGGATGGACGCGATGAGTGAGCAGTCGGCATTGATGCACAAAACGCTCTCCGGCGTGTGACGGATGCCCTCGAGGATGTTGTTGAGCGTGTGCGTGATCTCGCCGTAGCGGTCGAGCTGATCGCGGAACACGTTCGTGGCCACGATGACCTCCGGTTTGAGATACTTGAGCACCGTTTTGGACGCCGCCTCGTCGCACTCGATGACGGCGAACTGGCATTTCGGCCGCCCGGTCAGCGTACTGTGCATGGCAAACTCCGCCGTGATGCCGGAGATGAGGTTCGCGCCCGAGCGGTTGGCAAAGTAATTGAGCCCCGCGTCGGCGAACGCCTGCTCGATCATGCGGGAGCTGGTCGTTTTGCCGTTCGTACCGGTGACGAGGATAACGCGCACGCCCTGCGAGAGCACGCCGAGCACCTGCGGGTAGACCTTCAGCGCCACCCGGCCGGGAAACGCCGTACCGCCGCGGCGCAGCAGCCGCAGCAGGCCGCGCGCGAGTTTACACAGCAATACTGCAAAAATAGTTCGGATCTTCATTCGTTTGGGTCACTCCGTGAATATCAGCATCTGTCAGCAGATGCTCATTTTGACTGTTTTACCGGCCAAGGTCAGCATATCGCGCAGCTCCTGCACCAATTGCAGCTTGCGCTCAAAGCTGAACTCCGTATCCTGCTGGGCGAGGTTGCTCGCGTTGCCAAAGAGGACATTGACCTCCGTTGCCTCTTCGAGCAGCATGAGCGCAAGCCTGGACGCGCCATCTTTCATGCGGGCGAGCTCGAGTGTGTACATGCCGTCGGCAAGGTAGTCCTTGATGCGCTCCATCGTCACATTGACGGTTACGACACCCTCGGTGGTCAGATCCACGCCGTGGATCTCGCTCATCGGCGGAACCTCCTCCGTGCCGCTGCCTGGCAGCGTGTGCACCTTTACGCCCAGATATGCCGCGACAGCGTTGGCTGTGGTGCCGCCGCAGACAACGTGCTTGCCATCCTTGCCGAAAAACAGGCGCATCGTGCTCAGATCGTCATCCTTGCGCTCGGGCGGCCCGATCATGACGTTGACCGGACAGCGCTCGCGCAGACGCGCGACAACAACGGTCGTATCATCATGCATGGCGTCCATGTCCAGGGTCTTGACGGTCGAAAGGATGCTGGCCGCCATGCGCTGCGAGGAGACGTTAGACGAATAGTTGCGCAGGATAAAATCCTCAATATCCTGCTGCGCCCAGCCGGCGTCCGTCGTCACGCCGCGTCCGGCCTCCGACACCCCGTCGCTGAAGAGCACGAGCATATCTCCCACGTCAAAATGCAGGTAGCTCTCGTGCAGCTCCTTTTCCTGAATAAAGTTGACGGAATAGTTATATTTTGTGATCGCACCGTTATGCACAAATACGGCGTTCGGGTTATCATACTGGATCAGGCGCACGCGGGTGCCGGCCGTCTGCAGGATTGTGAAAGTCGCATAGGCAAGCTTTCGTTCCTTGCACATGGGCAGCGTCTCCGCCACGGTCGTAACGCACTCGTCAATGGGCACGCTGCCCTTGAGCATGGTCGTGAGCATGGTCGTTGTCAGCGTGGAGAGAATGTTGGCCTTGACGCCGCTGCCGAGGCCGTCGGAGAGGATGACTGTCGCATCGTTTCCGTCCCATTCGAGCGCGCACTGATCTCCGCAGAGCGTCTCCCCGTTTTTGTTGCGGCTGATGACGCTGATGTCCCAGACCGTGTTCCTGCAGCGATTGATTCGTTTACGCATCATCGTCGCCGTCCTCATCGAGCATGATGGCCTCCTTCAGGTCGTGGACCGCCACCTTGGTCTCCGCTGCCGTCTCTCCGAGCAGGCTCGCGATCTCGTGGACGATGCGCAGCTGGTTGGCGATGATGTCATCCGCCAGATCGGCCGCGTGGATCTTCGTCTTCTGGATCTTGTTGCGGCGCTGGCGCGCCTTCGTCACATCACGCATGATGCAGGTGAAAAGCGTCCGCTCCGGGTCGCAGATGAAAATACGCTCGAGGTAGACGTTATAATCAGCAAGGAACACCTCGTCCGTGACCTGCGTCTCCTCCTGGCTGATCATCTTCACGAAATCATACTCATCCATAATGCGCGAGACCGGATAGCCGATGATGTCCGCCGGATCCTTGATGCCGAAAATCTTGCAAGCCGCTTTGTTGATCTGCTTGACCTTCAGCTTTTTGCCGACAGTGACAATGCCCTCCGGGGAGACGTTGATGATCTTCTCGGAGTAGGTCTCGGCACGCTCTTTCATATATGGCATGCACATGCTGATCTCAGCGCGGCCCTCATAGACGGCGATGGCCTTGTCGCGGCAGGTGCGGTAGCCGCACAGACCGCAGTTGAGCTCATCCGCCGGGCTGAATTTGCCCATTTTGCGCAGGATCCCGTTAATAACAGAGTCTGGCGGTAAGTCGACCGGGTGCTTCTTGTCTATGAGCGCGCGGTGCATATCCACCGGCTCCTGAATGTCGAAGTTTCTTTCGCCACCGGCGCTCTTGATCACGCGGCGGCGCGATTCGAGCAGGTTTGTGTGCTTCTGCCGAAAAGCGAGACCGCCGACGCAGTTTCCGTGGCAGGCAGCGATCTCAATAAAGCAGTTGCGCAGATTGCCGTTGACGACGCTCTTGAGCGTCTGGATGCTGTCATCCAGACCGTCAAGGAACAGATAATCGCGCCCGGAATCGAGCGACATGGAGTGCAGAACGCCGTTTGTGATCGTATAACCGCGCGAAAGCATCGGCTCATCGGCCGGGACGTTGGGGTTAACAGCAACACCGGCCTCACGCATCCAGTCCTCAAGCTCCGTGAACGTGATGTCGTAATCGGCACCGACGCTCTCAAAGCGCGTCGTCTCCTCCTTCTTGGAGATACACGGGCTGATGTAGACAATGGTCGCGCCCGGATAACGCTTGCGCAGCAGCACGGCATGCGCCTGCATCGGGGAGAGCACCGGAGCCAAATATGGCAGCGCCTCCGGCAGATGCTTTTCCACATAGAGCACGATCGTCGAACAGCCGGATGTAATGATCGGCGCATCGCCCGGCTGACGCGCGAGCTCCTCGAGCTGCTTCTTGACCAGATAGGCGCCCTCCGCTGTCTCATGTGCCGCCGCAAAGCCGAGCTTTTTTAGCGGCTCTTCGATGCCCGAAAAACCGGGGGTATCAAAATAGGCAATGTAGGAAGAATCGACGCTCACAACGACCTGCTGGCCGGATGCGATCAGCTCCTGGATCTGCGCGACGTCGCTGATGTCCTCCTTGGCATGCTGCGGGCAGACGGACACGCAGTTGCCGCAGAGAATGCAGTCACTGGAAATGATCTGTGCGTGACCCTGATAGACGCGAATGGACTTGACCGGGCAGAACCGGACGCATTTGTAGCAGTTTTTGCAATTGGCCTGTTTGAAACGCAGAACATCCATGGGGCTCCCGCCTTTCTGTGTAAATTACGCTGTGTATGTTCTCTTAATGTAGCACAAAACCGCGCGGGGCACAAGCCCCGCGCGGTCATCACAGTCCGGTGAATTATACGATCAAGTGCAACAGAAAAAAGAAAAGAAGTTCATACGAATCCCTGGTAGAATGTAATCACCACAAAAACAAAAAACCAAAAGGAGACACGTATGAACTACAAACATCTTAGCATAGAAGTGCGCATCAGAAAAAATATCTGCTTCGGTGCTCATACTGTCATCGCGGGATGTTTCGGTCGCAGGCAACAATCGAGTACATAAACGAGAAGCTCAAAGCTACCTGGTCACCGGAGCAAATTGCCTGCACACCGTGCGGCTTGAAGATGCCGAGCTGGCGCAAGATCGAGCAGCGGCTTGGATGCAAAGTGTATTTTGCCGATCCGTACTGTGCGTGGCAAAAGGGCACGAATGAAAATGCAAACGGCTTACTTCGAGCGTTTTATCCGAAAGAGAAATCTGTCGCGTGTTGCTCCTGCCACTCTAAAACGAAACCTGGCGCTTATTAACGCCAGGCCTCGTGAGGTTCTTAATTTCCGTTCTGCTCAGGACTTGTGGGACTTTGAACTTGCTTCCTGTTGCACTTAGTTTGACAATTCACTAGTCCGATTCCATGTTCCCGGCTAAGGTCGGCGCGCTCTGCGACCCGAAACTGCGCAAAGTACGTCTCCTCCATCGGAATCCAGACGTTTGCGAACATCGGCAGCATCTTTTCGCCGCTGCGCGCGGCAATGCGGCGGCGCTGCTCCTCCAGTCCAACCGAGAGAAACACGTGCAGGTCATAAAGATCCCAAAGCGCAGGATGGCAGGAATAGGAGCCCTCAATGATACTGACTGCCCTTCCCTCTGCGCGCACCGGTGCATGCAGCTGCTGCGTGTGGCAGTCATAAGGACGGTACGTCACCGCCTGACCATCGTGCAGCGGGCGGAGGACCTCGGTCAGGAAACGCTCGTAGTCCACATTGCCGCCCGGCTGGTGCAGGCGCTCAGACGTGCGCTGCTCCGGGCGGAGGAAAAAGTCATCCATGTGGAACACATTGCACTCCAGCTGTGCCTGCAGGGACGCGGCCAGCGTGGTCTTTCCGGCGGCGCAGCGGCCGTCAATGGCAACGAGTACGCGCGGCTGCGTGGCTGCGAGTGCGCGGATACGCTGCAGGAGAACGGTTTCAAAATCAGTCATACAAAGCACCTGCCGTCAAGAGGATGTCTTATCATAATCCCGCAGACGCGCGCTGTCAAACCGGGATTTTCCGGCGCGCAGAAAACCGCCGGCAGACGCCTCATCAGCATCCGCCGGCGGCGGGAACGGCTTATTCTTCGACCTTACCGGTCAGCGCCTCGGTGAGCGTGCGCCAGCCGAGCATGGCGCATTTCACACGCGCGGGCATGTGCGCGATGTCCTTGAGGGCGGAGGCTTCTTCGAGACTCTCGATCTCCTCCTCGGTTGCCTCACCGTGGATCATGCGCAGGAAGGTGCGGCCCATTTCCAGCGCCTTTTCCTTCTTCTGCCCCACGATCATGCCAAGCATGATGTCCGCCGACGCCTGCGAGATGGCGCAGCCGTCGCCGACAAAGCCGCCGTCGGTGATGACATCACCGTCGGTCTTGAGCTTGAGGACAATATTGTCGCCGCAGCTCGGGTTCACGCCCGCGAGCGCAATGTCCGCGTCCGGAATGTCATGCTTGAACTCCGGATGGATGTTGTGCTCGGTCAGGATCTCGTTATAAAAGCTTCTATTTTCCATATCCCATACGCTCCCTCAGGGTCGAGAGGCTCTCAATGAACCGGTCGACATCCTCGTCCGTGTTATAGAAGGCAAAACTGGCGCGGGCCGTCGCGTTCAGACCGAGGTGCGTGAGCAGCGGCTGCGCGCAGTGGTGGCCGGCGCGGATGTTCACGCCGTCGGACGCCATGATCTCGCTGATGTCGTGCGGATGCACGCCGTCGACCGTGAACGTGATGATGCCGTTGTGATCCTCCGGCTTGTCCGTGCCGAGCACGTGCACGTGCGGCACGGCCAGCACACGTGCGAGGGCGTTGACCGTCAGATCGTGCTCGCGCTGCTGGATGGTGTCGAAGCCGACACTCTGCACATACCGGATGGCAGCAGCCAGACCGGCTGCACCGGCAGCGTTGACCGTGCCGGCCTCAAATTTATGCGGCAGTTCGGCATAGACGGCGCCCGTGCGCGTGACGGATTCGATCATCTCGCCGCCGGAGAGAAACGGCGGCATTTCCTCGAGCAGGTCTTCCCTGCCGTACAGCCCGCCGATGCCCATGGGACCAAAGACCTTGTGGCCGGAGAAGGCGAAGAAATCCGCGCCCAGCTCCTGCACGTTCACCGGCATGTGCGGCGTGCTCTGCGCGCCGTCCACGACCATGGCCGCGCCCTTTTTGTGCGCCATGGCGGCGACCTCCTGCACCGGGTACTTCCGGCCGAGGACGTTCGACACCTGCGTCATGGCGACGATCTTCGTGCGCTCGGTGATGAGCGATTCAATCTGCTGAAGATCCACGCTGCCATCAGGCGCGCATTCGATAAACTTCAGCTCCGCGCCGGTCTGGCGGCAGACCATCTGCCACGGCAGCAGATTGCTGTGGTGCTCCATGATGGACACGAGCACCTCATCGCCCGCCTTGACGTGTGTCAGGCCGTAGCTGTAGGCGACGAGATTCAGGCTCTCGGTCGTGTTGCGGGTGAAGATGATCTCACGCGCCGACTTCGCGCCGATGAAGCCGCGCACCGTCTCGCGCGCCTGCTCATAGATATCGGTTGCCTCGACACTCAGCGGATACAGGCCGCGCAGAGGGTTTGCGTTGTGGCAGCGGTAGAAATCCGCCACTGCATCGAGCACACACTGCGGGCGCTGGGCCGTGGCTGCGTTGTCGATATAGGCGACGTCCGTATGCTGAAAGATCGGAAAATCCTGCTTATAATGATACGCCATCGTTGAGTTCCTCCTCCAGCGTCTGAAGAATCTGCGCACGCAGCGCTTCGTCGTCCACCGTGCGCGCAAAGCGCTCGATCGATGCGCGGGCCAGGATATTTTCGGCCTGTTCGCGCGAGATGCCGCGGCTCTCAAAGTAAAACAGCGTCTCGTCATCGAGCTCACCGATGGTCGCGCCGTGGTTGCCGACGACGTTTTCCTCGGCACACAGGATAAGCGGCACCGTCTTGTTGACGACATCGTCGCCAAGCATGAGCACGGTCTCTTTCTCATTGCCGACGGAGTTCGACGAGCCGGTCTTAAAGTCGATCGTGCCGCGGAAAACCTTCTTCGCCGCGTCCTTGAGCGCGCCGGACGTGTCGATCTCGCACTCCGTGTTCTTGCCATAATGGTTGACGACGACGTTGACGTCGATCGTCTGACTGCCGCGGCCGAGATAGCCGATCTGCGCCGAATAACGGCTGCCGTCGCCGACAAGCTCCGTGTCGTTGTCCGAATATAGGTCGCCCCTGCCCATAAGAATCTGCGTCATGGCCACGCCGGCATCGGGCGCGCAGTCCGCGTTCGTTTTGGCATAAAGCAGCGCACCGGCCTGCGCACCGAGCACCTGCACAAGGCGCAGAGACGCACGGTCATGGAGCGTCAGCGCCGTTTCCACGGCGAAGCTGCCCTGCGCATCGAGCACCAGATACACCGTTGCCTGCACGCCGGCAGCCACATCGACCGCGATGTGCTTGCGGCTGCAGCCCTCAGCGCCGGTCAGGCGGATGTGCAGCGGCTGCGCCTGATTTTCTGCTGTAATTTCATATGCATCCGTCCCGAGATCAGCCGTTTCGGCCACATTCCACGGGATGGTCGCTTCGTTGACATTGAGATGGTTCCACGTTCTGGTCGGCAGTTTGTTGACGACCAGCTGTTCACTCGTATTCACGATATTCCCTCCTTTCGGAATGTGCGGTCAGCCGATGCTGCCCTTCATCTCCAGACGAATGAGATTGTTCATTTCCACCGCGTACTCCAGCGGCAGCTCCTTGGAGACGTTGTCCGCAAAGCCGCTGACGATCAGCGCGCGGGCATCCTCCTCGCTCATGCCGCGGCTCATGAGATAAAACACCGCTTCGTTGCTGATGCTGCCGATCTTGGCCTCATGGCCGACAGCGGCGTCCTTCGTGCGGATGTCCATGGCCGGGACGGTATCGGACCGGGACTCGGAATCGAGCATCAACGACTGGCAGGACACGGAGGATTTCGCGTGCTTGGCACCCTTTTGCACCACGACGCTGCTGCGGAACGTGCTGATGCCGCCACTCTTACTGATGGAGCGCGTGTTCATGTACGAACTCGTGTTCTTGCCGATGTGCACGACCTTCGCACCGGTGTCGAGGTTCTGCCCCGCGCCGGCAAACGTGACGCCGGTGAACTCCATCTTGGAGTTATCGCCCTTGAGCACGCTCATCGGGTACAGGCAGCCGACATGGGACCCGAACGAGCCGGACACCCACTCGATCACGCCGCCCTCTTCCACGAGCGCGCGCTTGGTGTTGAGGTTATACATGTTCTTCGACCAGTTTTCGATGGTCGAGTAGCGCAGCTTGGCATTTTTCTTCACGTACAGCTCCACGCAGCCGGCGTGGAGGTTCGCGACGTTATATTTCGGCGCCGAGCAGCCCTCGATGAAGTGCAGGCTCGCACCCTCGTCGACGATGATGAGCGTGTGCTCAAACTGGCCCGCGCCCTTGGCGTTCAGGCGGAAGTACGACTGCAGCGGGATGGACACCTGCACGCCCTTCGGCACGTACACGAACGAGCCGCCGGACCAGACCGCGCCGTGCAGCGCCGCGAACTTATGGTCGCGCGGCGTGACGAGCTTCATGAAATACTTGTGCACCATGTCGGCGTACTCGCCCTTGAGCGCGCTCTCCATATCGGTATAGACAACACCCTGCGCAGCCACTTCGTCCTTGACATTGTGGTACACGAGTTCGGAATCGTACTGCGCGCCGACGCCGGCAAGCGATTTGCGCTCCGCCTGCGGGATGCCGAGCCGTTCGAAGGTATCCTTAATATCCTGCGGGACGTCCTTCCAGTCGTTTTTCATATCGGTCTTGGGGCGGACGTAGGTCGCGATATGATCCATGTCCAGGCCCTCGATGGACGGGCCCCAATCCGGGATCGGCATCTCGTTATAGATCTGCAGCGACTCCAGCCGGAACTGCTGCATCCAGACCGGATCGTCCTTTTCCTTGGAGAGCGTGTCGATGATCTCCGGCGTCAGGCCATCCTGCATGCGATAGGCATCGTCCTCTTTGTCGCGGATGTCATAGACGCTGCGGTCAATGTCCGCGACCTGACTTTTTTCCTTCATTCGGATCGCCTCGCTTTCAGTCAGCCTGGATGCCGCCAAAGCCGTTTTCGTTGATGGTATCGACGAGCGATGCATCGCCGTTTTTCACGATAACGCCCTTTTCCATGATGTGCGCCGCGTCCACTGTCAGCGACTCGAGAATGCGGGTGCTGTGCGTGATGATGAGCAGCGAGCCGTGCACACGCTCACGGTAGAGCTGCACGCCCTTGGAGACCGTGCGCACCGCGTCGACGTCCAGGCCGGAGTCGGTCTCGTCGAGGATGGCGAGCTTCGGCTCGAGCATGAGCATCTGTAGGATCTCCGCCTTCTTCTTCTCGCCGCCGGAAAAGCCCACGTTCAGGTCACGCTCGGCGTAGGAGGCGTCCATCGCCAGCAGCTCCATCGTTTCGGCGAGCTTCTTCTTGAAGTCCCAGAGGCGGATGCGCTTTCCGGTCTTCTGCTCGAGCGCGCTGCGGATGAAAGCGCTGAGCGTTACGCCGGGCACCTCGAGCGGATTCTGGAAGGACAGGAAAATGCCCTTTTTCGCGCGCTCATTGACCGGCAGCTCCGTGATGTTCTCGCCGTCAAAGACGATCTTGCCGGCTGTGACCGTATACTCCGGATTGCCGGTGATCGCGTAGCCGAGCGTGGACTTACCGGTGCCGTTCGGTCCCATGAGCACGTGTGTCTCGTCTTTGCCGACGGTCAGATCCACACCGTGCAGGATCTCCTTCTCGCCTGCGCTCACGTGCAGGCCGCTGACTTCAAGCAGGTTGCTGTTCATATATGCGTCCTCCGTTCCCAATGGCAGACCGCGCCGGGCGGCACGGCTGCATAATATACACAAATTCGAGAGGCTCTGGAGGGGTTGACACGTAATCCCTACCTCTATGGCATGAATTATATGCCTATATTCCCACGATGTCAATAGGAATAAGAAACGTCGGCAGCAAAAAAATGCGCACGGCTGCAAAACCGTGCGCACTTTTGACACAGATCTTTAGAATTGGAACAGGTTCAGACCGATCTCCTCGCTGTGGAAGCGATCCACCCGCCCGTCGATGACCGTGATGACCATTTCGCAGGTGGCGCTGATGACGGCGCGGTTCAGATGCCCGCCGAACACCTCGCCCTTCTCGTTTCCGGCGCTCATGTGCAGGTGCGTGTAAAACGCGCCATCCATCGTGTTGATGGTGCCGGTCAGCGAGACGATCTCAAAATCGCCAGCGAACGAATTGGCATGGTATTGCTTTTCGGCCGTGTGGAACACGCCGACCGTGAATTCGCCGACCGCGCCGAGCGCCTGCACGCTTGCGAGCTTGATCTGCTCGGCCTGCGCGATCGCCTTGACCTGCTCGAGCACCTCCTCGCCGCGGTCGATGCGGGCGACTATGGTGTTTCCAAATCTTCGATACTCCATGGGTCTCCTCCTTTGGCTTCATTATCTGGATTATACCGCGCCCCCTGCCGGCATGCAAGGTGCGCGGCGGAAATTATTCGAGCTCGAACGCACCGGTATAGAGCTGGTAGTATACACCCTTTTCAGCGATGAGCTTTTCGTGGCTGCCGCGCTCGATGATGCGGCCGTGGTCGAGCACCATGATGACGTCGGCATTTTTGACCGTAGAGAGCCGGTGCGCGATGACGAACACCGTGCGGCCCTCCATGAGCTTATCCATGCCGCTCTGTACAAGCGCCTCGGTGCGGGTGTCGATGGAGCTGGTCGCCTCATCGAGGATCATGACCGGCGGGTCGGACACGGCCGCGCGCGCGATGCTCAACAGCTGACGCTGGCCCTGACTCAGGCCGCTGCCGTCGCCCTTGAGCACGGTGTTGTAGCCGTCCGGCAGCATGCGGATGAAGTGATCGGCGTTGGCGAGCTTTGCCGCCGCGATGCAGTCATCATCCGTCGCGTCCGGATTGCCGTAGCGGATGTTTTCCATGACGGTGCCGGTGAAGAGGTTCACGTCCTGAAGCACGATGCCGAGGCTGCGGCGCAGATCGGCCTTGCAGATCTTATTGATATTGATGCCATCATAACGGATCTTGCCGTCGGCAATGTCATAGAAGCGGTTGATGAGGTTCGTGATCGTTGTCTTGCCAGCGCCGGTCGCACCGACAAAGGCCACCTTCTGGCCCGGTTCGGCATAGAGCGTGATGTCGTGCAGGACTTCCTTATCCGGTGTGTAGCCAAAGTCCACATGGTCGAACACGACGCGTCCCGCAAGTTTCGTGTACGTGACCGTACCGTCGCCGTGCGGGTGCTTCCACGCCCAGAGTCCGGTGTGGTGGTCGGCCTCAACGAGCGCGCCGTTTTCCTCTCTGGCGTTGACGAGCGTAACATAGCCGTCGTCCGTTTCCGGCTCGGCATCCATGAATGCAAAGATACGCGACGCACCGGCCAGTGCCGTGACGATGGAGTTGAACTGGTTGGAGATCTGCGAGATGGGGTTGGTGAACCCGCGTGAGAGCGTCAGGAACGATGCGATCATGCCGAGTGTGAGCGTATTCATGCCGGTCAGACCGAGATTCGGTGTGCCGGCAATGGCCATCGTGCCGCCGATGACGGCGATGATGACATACTGCAGGTAGCCGACGGCATTCATCATCGGCATCATGCTGTTGGCCATGCCGCTGGCGCGCGCGGCGTTTTCCGCCCAGACACGGTTGCGGCGGTGCAGCTCCTCCTTGCTCTGCTCTTCGTGGCAGAACACCTTGACGACCTTCTGGCCGTTGACCATCTCCTCGACATAGCCGTTGAGATCTGCCAGTGCCCTCTGCTGTGCCATGAAGTAGCCGCCGATGCGGCCGGTGAGCCTGCGCACGAATACAAGGATGAGTGCCATGACAGCGCACACGATCAGCGTCAGCCAGACGCTGATATACAGCATGCAGAAAAACACGACCGTCAGCGTAAACACCGACGACACGAGCTGTGCCATGGACTGCGCGATCATCTGGCGCAGCGTGTCGGTATCATTCGTATACAGGCTCATGATATCGCCGTGCGAATGCGTGTCAAAATAGCGGATGGGCAGACGCTGCATCTTCTCAAACATCTCGTCGCGGATACGCTTGAGCGTGCCCTGCGCGATCGTGACCATGCGGCGGTTATACAGCCACGTGGCCAGTGTGCCAACGAGATACACGCAGCCGATCGTCACCAGCGCGCGGATCAGGCCGGAAAAGTCCGGCGACGCCGTACCGAGCATGGGGACGATATAGCCGTCGATCAGCTTCTGCAGGAACATGGACGAGGCCGCACCGGCGATCGCGCTGAGCAGAATGCAGATGGTCACGAGCACGAGCGTGCCCTTGTAAGCGCGCATATACGACAGCAGGCGCTTGAGCGTCTGGGAATCCAACTTTGGGCGTTCAGGCATCGTCCTCGCCTCCCTTCTGCTGGGACTCATAAACCTCACGGTAAATTTCGCTCGTGTGCAGCAGCTCCTCATGGCTGCCGACGGCGTCAATGTGGCCGTCATCGAGCACGACGATGCGGTCGGCGTTCTGCACGGAACTGATGCGCTGCGCGATGATGATCTTCGTCGTCTCCGGGATATAGGCGGAAAGGGCCTGCTGGATCTGCGCGTCCGTGCGCGTATCGACAGCGCTTGTCGAGTCATCGAGGATAAGCACCTTCGGCTTTTTCAGCAGCGCGCGGGCGATGCACAGGCGCTGCTTCTGGCCGCCGGAGACATTTGTGCCGCCCTGCTCGATATAGGTGTCATAACCGTCCGGCATGGCGGAGATGAACTCATCCGCACACGCGAGCACGCAGGCGTGCTGGAGTTCCTCGTCCGTGGCATTCTCATTGCCCCAGCGGAGGTTCTCCTTGATCGTGCCGGAAAACAGCTCATTTTTCTGCAGCACCATGGCGACGGCGTTGCGCAGCGTCTCAAGATCATAGTCGCGCACGTCCACGCCGCCGAGCGTCAGCTTGCCGCCGGTGACATCGTACAGGCGCGGGATGAGCTGCACGAGCGAAGATTTGGACGCGCCCGTGCCGCCGATGACGCCGATCGTCTCGCCGGATCGGATGTGCAGGTCAATGTCATCGAGCACCTTTTTATCCGCCTTGGATGCGTAAACAAAGCTCACATGGTCAAAATCAATGGCGCCGTCGCGCACGGCCATGACCGGGTGCTCCGGATTTTGAATGTCCGTCTTTTCCTCGATCACCTCGGCAATGCGGCGCGCGGACGAAAGCGAGATCGTCAGCATGGCAAAGACCATGGACAGCATCATCAGGCTCGAGAGGATCTGCATGGCGTAGGTGATGAGCGCGGTGAGGTTGCCGGTCGTCAGGCCAAGCGCCGGATCGTTGCCGCTGGCGATGATGGCCTTGGCGCCGAGCCAGGAGATGATGATCATGCACGCATAGATGCACGACTGCATCAGCGGCGCGTTGAGCGTGATGAGCCGCTCGCCCTTGGAAAAGTCCTGATAGATACGCTCGGAAATGGCGCCGAACTTGCGGATCTCGTGCTGCTCCTGATTAAAGGATTTGACGACGCGGATACCGCGGACATTTTCCTGCACGACGTTGTTGAGCTCATCATACGTGCGGAACACGCGCGTGAAAACCGGGAATACGCTGCGGATAATGAAAAACAGCGCCACCGCGAGGATCGGCAGAATGATGAGAAACGTCATGGAGATATCATGGCTGATGCGGAACGACACGATCATGGAAAAAATCAGCATGACCGGCGAGCGGATCGCCATGCGCATGAGCATCTGAAAGGCATTCTGCACGTTCGTGACGTCCGTCGTCAGGCGCGTGACGATGGACGCGGTGGAAAACTTATCGATGTTGGAAAACGCAAAGGTCTGCACATTGTTGTACATGTCCTCACGCAGGTTTGCTCCAAAACCGACCGAAGCGCGCGCCGCGATGCGTGCAGCGAGCACGCCGGTCGCGAGCTGGAACGCCGCCAGCAGCAGCAAAAATGCGCCGAACTTCCAGACCGCCGCCATACTGCCGCCCTCAATGCCGAAGTCAATGAGGTTGGACATATACAGCGGGATCACGATCTCAAACACGACCTCCAGCGCCGAGAGCAGAACCGTCACGAGCGCGGGGCCTTTGTTTTCCCGCAGGCTACGGGACAAGGTATGAAGCATGGATTTCCTCCTTCCTGAATCACGGACCGGTCAGCCAAGGTCGGCATAGATCGTGCGCAGGGTCGATTCCAGCGACGTGATCTGTTCCGGCGTCAGTGAGCGCAGCATCTGCTGCTCCGTTGCCTGGATCGTGGCGTGCATATCCTGCGCGATCGCGGCAGCGCGCTCCGTCTGGCAGACGATCTTGCTGCGTTTATCCGACGGGTCGGGCCGGCAGGACACGAAGCCCTTCTGCTCCATGCGCCCGATGACGCCCGCTACAGTCGGGTGCGACACCTGCAGGAAGCCCTCGATCTCCTTTTGCGTCGCCGTGCCGCCGTTTCGAGCCAGATAGCCGAGCACGCGGCTTTGCGTCAGCGTCAGATCATGCTGCGCAAGGTTGGCGTCGGCCTGTATCTTGATCTTATCCGTGATCATTTTTAATAGACATCCAATCGGATATTGCTCCATGATGCACCTCCGAATATGTAGCACGCTACGCATTATAAGGACATTCACGCAAAACGTCAAGAGACTTCATAAATTGTTTACACGCGAAAACGGCCGCAAAAAGCGCCCGTCTGCCATGGCAGACGGGCGCTGAAAAATGTTGGAATCACAGGTGCTGGTCGCGGTCGATCTTGTCGTAGTGCTTGAGCAGAATGCCCTCCATGACGGAGGTCAGCTTCATGTCCAGGTTCCAGAAATAGATGACAAACGTGACCACGAACGCGCCGAGTGCGCCGAGCGACACGCCCAGCAGGGCCTTGAGCAGCTTGCATTTCAAATTGTTCATGTTCGGTCTCCTCTCTGATTACCAGGACTTCTCGTCCTTCAGGATCTCCAGGCTCGGATCCACGGGTTCTTCCTGCATGACGGTGCGCATATAGTCATTGACCTGCTGGCGCACGCCCTGCCGCGAGATGACACGCGGGTCGAACAGATCGTGCGTGACCCAGACGAGGTGGATGCCGTGCTCACGGGCACGCTCTTCAAACAGACCGTGCATGCCGTCGAGCGCCTTGCAGCTCATGTGCTCCCATAGGATGACCATGTCGGCGTTGAACTGCTCGCAGTACTCCCAGAGCTCGTCGAGCAGGACCTTGTAGCCGCCGTGGGTACGGTTGCGCATGATCATGTTCTCGGTCAACCAGGCCATGTCGTAATACGCCTGCTCGCGGTTTTCGGGCGTGTCCTCCGTGACGAGTTCGCGCGTTGAGACCATGGAGAGCATATCCGTCAGCGGCACGATGCCCCAGCAGTTGAGCAGCCAGACGAGGAAGTCCATGTAAAAGTGCGACTGCACGCCCCAGACGATGGCGCGGTGGCGGTACGCATTGGCGGCCTTCTTCTGCTTGCGGTAAGCGCGCTCGGCGAGCTGGGTGATCTTGCGATCGACTTCGCGGAACGCGGGGACCTTGCCGCAGATGGCCATGTAGTTCGTTTCGGTATACAGCGCGAGGTTGGAGCCAAAGACCTGCGGGTAGTCGGTCTTGTTCATCTCCAGCCACTCGCCGCGGCACTTGGTGGCATAGTTCACGCGCTCGGCGCACTCGAAGTACGCCTTCCAGTCCCACTTCTCGCCGGTGTGCTCTTCAATAAAAGCGATAGCGTTTTTGATCTCCTGTGCGGCGTACTCCTGCACATCGTCCTCACGGTGACGCAGGGGCGCGGCAAGCTGGAACACCGGGACGCCGTCCTCGAGCTCGAGGCGCTTGGAGATAACGCCGTTACCGAGCAGAGAACCGTCGCAGGTCGTATTGCACTGCACGGCGCAGGCGCCGAGCACCGGGGCGTCGTCGTCGATGGACACGCCGGCCTCCGCCTCGGGCATCGGGCAGACATCGCCCGCGAGGCCGTATTCCTGCGCAATGTCGATATAGTGTTCTGCCGCATGCTGGTTGAGCAGCACGGAGACATAGGTCGACGGCGTCTCACGGCTCAGGCCCTTGAGCGTCGGGAAGCCCATCATGACGGCGGTCATCTCGTTTTCGTCCACGAGCACGACCTTGTCGGAGAATTTCTTGTCGTTGCCGATGCGGCGGTCGCCGCGGAAGAGGCCGTCGAGCAGCTTTGCCACGTCCTCGATGATGAGGTCCTGCTCCAGGTGGCAGATACGCAGGTATTCATCGCGCAGGCCCTGGGTGTGGCGGTCGACCATCATGGGCACAGCCAGATAGTTGGCCATCCAGCGGTAGCGGAACATGGCCTTGATGTTGCGCGGCTTGGAAACCATCTTCGCCATGGTGATCCAGTTGTGCAGCCAGCGGGAATAGTCATAGAGCGTGTCGGTCACGCCGCGCCATTCGCGGCGGTTGCGGACCTTGCCCTCGGTATAGAACTTACCGAAGTTTTCACAGCCGATTCTCTTGTTGGACATCACTGTTTCCCCCCTTGAATCTTCTTGATCTCCATGCTTTCCACGAATGCCTGCACACGGGTGCGCATCTGACCGGAGGAAGCGATGTTATACGGGCGGTCAACGGACAGGACAGGATAGCCGTAGTCATCGTTGAGGATGTGCGAGCCGAGCATGCGTTCATACGCCCACGGGTCGCAGAACTTGATCTGCTCGTAAATGATACCGTCGGCCTCGTACTCCTTAGCGAGTTGATTGACGTATTCGCGGCGGCCGAGCATCTTGGGCATATTCATGTAGCGCGGGCACTGGGCGCGGTTCATGTACTGGCGGCAGATCTGGGTCAGCGCGTCCTCGTCGTCCGTCAGCGTGATCGGATCGCGGCCCGGGAACGAGCCATAGCAGAAACGGTCGGCACAGACATAGGCGCCGGTCTCCTCGACGAGCTTGATGAAGTCAATGTCATCGACCTCGGAACCGACGACGACCACACGCGCGCGGTACGGATTCTTCTTGTCCGGGCGACGGGTCTTGAGCTCCTTGAGCGTCTCCTCGAGTTTGTCAATGAGCAGATACTTCGGCGCGACATAGGTCGCGAGCGTGATGACGTGAAATTCGTAGCCCGTAATGCGCGGGTTGGGCCCCTTGCGGTACTCGCCGATGGCGCGGATGAGCTCGCACACATGGTTGTGCTCGGCGACGGCGCTGCGGATGGCCTCGTCCGAGACGTCGATGCCGTAGACGTCGTGCAGCGGCGTGAGGATATGGTTGCGGCACTGGAGCACATACAGATTCAGACCGTTGTCGTCGGCCTTCATCGGGATCTCCATGTACTCGTAGAAGAACTTCGGCTTGCTCTTGCCCATGGTCTTGAGCAGCTCCATGTTCTCGACGGCACGGTTCATCATCGTGCAGCCGTCCGGCGTGATCATGCAGTCGGCAAAGTTGTAGCCGCCCTCAATGGCGCGCTCGAGCAGTGCGCGGCTGTATTCGCACAGGAAGCTGGTCATATAATACGTGGCCATTTCCATGGAGCCGGTGCGCGGCGCGCGCAGGCGCGTCGAGAAAGCACCGGGCAGGTTCAGCAGCGGCTCAGGCGTGTTTTCGCAGGCATAGGCGACGCAGATTTTCCCCTCGTTCTGCGCCTGTGCGATCAGGTCGTTGTGCGCTTCCTGCAAAAGGTTTTCGAAGTACAAAAGATGTTTCAGGTCTTTCATGGTTCACTCCCTCTTCGTTTGTTTTTCTATCAAAAGCGGCTGCGCGACCGCCTCTGTCTCTTTTGCTGCCCATAGGCAGGGAGGCGTGCTGTCGTCAGCGCGCCTCAATTTGCTTGATATTGATCTCGTTACCCTGCTGCAGCCACGTGTTGCCGCTGCCGCAGTGGGGGCAGGTCTTGCCGTATTGTACGGTCGGGTAAGTGCTCTTGCAGTCATCGCACCAGGTGACGGCCGGAATAATCTCATACAGGAACTTCGTGCCCTGAATGATCGGCTCTTTCTTGGTGTACCAGTTCCAGCAATCTTCAAGATATTCCGGCACAATGCCTGAGACCTCGTGACGGCCGGAATAATCTCATACAGGAACTTCGTGCCCTGAATGATCGGCTCTTTCTTGGTGTACCAGTTCCAGCAATCTTCAAGATATTCCGGCACAATGCCTGAGACCTCACCGAATTCGAGCGTGACCGACTCAATCTCGGTGAGGTTGTTTTCCTTGGCAATCTCCTGCACCTGCTTGACGACATAAGTAACGATACTCAGCTCGTGCATGGGGGCTCCTTTCAAACGGGCGGGCACAGCGGGAAGGGTTCTGTACCCGCCTCATGATGATGGATTACTTTTTCTTTTCCGCCAGAGACTTCTTGATGATCTTCACCTGACGCTTGGCGGCGTAGGGGCCGATGGCCTTGAACTTATCCTCAGCCGGGATCATCTTGCTGTTTTGCGGACGCACGCGCTTGAGGTGAATGGCATCAAACTCGCACTTGGTCGTGCAGATGCCGCAGCCGATGCACTTGTTCGGATCGACAACGCTGCGGCCGCAGCTCAGGCAGCGGGACGCCTCAGAGCGGATCTGCTCTTCGGTGAACGTCACACGGTCGTCCTGCATGGTGCGCACCTTCTTGCTGTCGATGGCAACGGCAGCACGCGCGGGCTTTTTGATCTTCTCGGTCGGCAGAACGATATCGTCCTTGTTGAGCTCCTTGAACTCGCGGGTGTTACGGTGGATCGTCAGGGTCTGACCCTTGTTGACAAAGCGGTGGATGGACACGGCGCCCTCGCGGCCGGTCGCGATCGCGTCGATTGTGTACTTCGGGCCGGTGGCGCAGTCGCCGCCGACGAAGATGTCGGGCTCGTTGGACTGGAACGTCACGGTGTCATGTGCGATCAGGCGGCCGTCGGCCGTCTCTGCCGCGGTGCCGGCCAGAACATCGCCGTAGACCGAGCGCTGGCCGATGGCGACCAGAACATTGGAGCACGGGACGGTGATGGTCTCATTCTCGTCATAGACCGGGGCGAACTTTCCGCTCGCGTCGCGGACGGACACGCAGCGCATCAGCTCGATGCCGGTGACCTTGCCGCCCTCACCGAGGATGGCCTTCGGTGCCCAGGAGTTGTTGATGACGACGCCATCTGCGATCCCGGCGTTCTTCTCGTCCGGAACGGTGGGCATCTCTTCGTCTTTCTCAAGGCAGTACATGTTCACACTGCCCTTGGTCAGGCGCAGGGCCGCACGCGCCACGTCGATGGCCGCGTTGCCGCCGCCGATGACGACCACGTCGCCCGTAAGCTTCTTGAGCTTGCCGGCGTTGACTTCACGCAGGAAGTCAAGGCCGCTCTTGACGCCGGTGAGATCCTCGCCGGCGATGTTGAGCTTCGCCGCCTGCTGCAGGCCGACCGCGACGTAGAACGCCTGGTAGCCCTCTTCGCGCAGCTGCTGGATGGTGACGTCCTTGCCGACTTCGACGCCGCATTTAAACTCCACGCCCATCTCGCGCAGCACATCGATCTCGGACTTGACAACGTCCTTGCCGATACGGAAGCTCGGGATACCGTTGACGAGCATGCCGCCGGGCACAGCTTCCTTCTCGAACACGACCGGGCTGTAGCCCTCAATGGCCAGGAAGTAGGCGCAGGACATGCCGGCTGGGCCGCCGCCGATGATGGCGACCTTCTGGTCAAATTTCTCGTGCGTGCAGGAGTTCATGGGCGGCACGTAGCGATGCTCGGTCTTCATGTCCTGCTCGGCGATGAACTTCTTGATCTCGTCGATGGCCAGCGGCTCGTCGACGGTGCCGCGGGTGCAGGCATCCTCGCAGTACTTTCTGCAGATGCTGCCGCAGACGGCCGGGAACGGATTGTCCTTCTTGATGAGCTTGAGCGCGTCGGCATACCGGCCGTCGCCCGCCATCTTGATGTAGCCCTGGATGGCGATGTGCGCCGGACATGCGGCCTTGCAGGGCGCCGTGCCGGTCGGCCAGGTCTGGATGCAGCCGTTCTCGTTGCGGTAATTCTTGTTCCAGTGATCCTCGCCCCACTTGGTATCATCCGGCAGCTCGTGGTGCGGATACTGGATGGGACCTTCCTTCGTGCAGAGCTTTTGACCCAGGCGGACAGCGCCGGCCGGGCAGGTCTCGACGCACTTGCCGCAGGCAACACACTTCTCCGGGTCACTCTCAGCCACATAAGCGGAGGCGGACAGATTCGGCGTATTGAACAGCTGCGAGGTGCGCAGCGCATTGCAGACGCCGACAGCACAGTTGCAGATGCCGAAGATCTTGTTCTCGCCGTCGATGTTCGTGATCTGGTGGACATAGCCGCGGTCCTCGGCCTTCTGGAGGATCTCCATGGCCTCTTCATAGGTGATGTCGCGGCCGTGGTTCGTCTCTCGGCAGTAGTCAGCGAAGTCACCGACGCCGATGCACCACTCGCCTTCCACATCGCCGGAGCCCTCGCCGCGGATGCGCTGCTGCTTGCGGCAGGAGCACACGGACACGCCGATGTGGCCCTCGTACTTCTTCAGCCAGTGGGACAGGTGCTCGATCGGCAGAGACTTGCTCTCGGCCGGAATGGCCTTTTCGACCGGGATGACGTGCATACCGATGCCAGCGCCTCCGGGAGGAACCATCTCGGTAATACCCGCCAACGGCAGATACGCCATGCGCTCGAAGAAGTCGGCCGTCTCCGGGAACATATCCGACTGCTCGGGGTTGATCATCATGATCTCGGCGCTGCCGGGAACGAACATATCCAGCACCCAGCGCTTTTCGTGGTTCGGGTTCTTGCCGTCGAGGTTCTCCCAGTGGAACTCAACCAGGCCGCTCTCGCTGAGCGCCTGCAGCGCCTTCTCCAGATAGGCTCTGTCGAACTGCGGGTTCTTCTTCGCGAGCTGCTCGATCGTGAGCGGCACGCGCTTTTTCATCGTCAGGGCAATATTGAGGATATCGTCCGCCATCTTCTCATCGTACTTCACCGCCGTGAACTTGAGGGCGGAGTTGATGCCGAGATACTCCGGAGAATCCGGCGTGATCTTATCCTTTCCCAACAACACCGTCGCGCGATCCGTGATTACTTTTCCGAGCTTTGCAATTTTCTCGTCTTTTGTCATGTTATCGCTTCCTTCTTCTTTAGATTGCAGTCAAACGACATCCGCCCGTTCCGACACAAGAACGGATTCGAATGCAGCCATGTTAATTAATTAACCCTGCAATGTCAAGGAGTCCGGAGCATTTTTGAAACAAGTCACAAAAAATCTGCAAAGAAATTGCGAATAGATTTTTTTGTGTGTTGAATCGAGGAGACAAACGTCGTATAATGTTTGAAAAACAAGAACATTTTTCGTCTGGAGTGTTATGGATGCAAGATTCTGCCCGAAAGTTCAAAGAGGAAGTCGCGGAAGCCGCGATCTCCCTGTTCAAGCGCAACGGATACAACAACGTGACCGTAAACGAGATCTGCAAGGAATGCGGCATCTCCCGCTCCGTGTTCTACTCCTCGTTCAACGGCAAGCGCAGCATTCTGGAATACATGGTGGAAAAACCGCAGCACAACGATGATGCGAGCTTTATGAAATTTGCGCACGCAGACAATGACTTCGAGCGCATCTGGCAGCTGTTTGACCGCTTCATTGCCATCGCCTATGATTTCGGCCCCGAGCTCACGAGCACGCTGTTCATCATGCAGTTCGAATCCCCCGAGGGGATCCGCGCAGCTGTGCACGCGCTCGATGATCTGTTTGCGACACTGGCCACAAACTGCGCCAAATCAGGCATTATCGACTCCAAAGAACCGCCGGATCTGCTGTCGCGCATCGCAACGGATCTGATCTGCCACGAGCTGTACGTCTGGTCCAGCCAGAAAGGAAACTTCTCGCTGCGCGCACGCGCGCGGCAGTACGCCGAGATCGCCTACCACGTCAAGCCGGAGTATCGCATGCCGGCCGAGCAGCGCGACGCACTATGACTGCAAGGCTCCCCCATCAAGAACGCCTGCGCAGCCGCTCTTGGCTTTGGACAAAACAGAATTTGCGCATATCCTTCTGCGCAAAAAGCCAGCGGCAAGGCATTTGTTACAGCCGCTGGTTTTTTCATTTGTATCAATCATAAACGTGCAGACAAACCGATTGCCGAAAAAAATTCAAAGCTGCGCTGCAAAAGCGCCATCCGATCACGTTAAATAATTCACGAGATCATTATAGCAGAAGCAAATACACAACGCAAGTACTGTTTTCTCACACGCATGGACTTTTCAGCGGCTTTTTGCGGTGCAAAAACAGCTGCCGGAATCCCTTTAAGATCCGGCAGCTGTTACGTGAAGTATGATATTGGGCTATGAGATCATTCCCACTCGATCGTGGCGGGCGGTTTGGAGGTGATATCGTAGACGATGCGGTTAATGCCCTTGACCTCGTTGACGATGCGCACAGAGACGCGGTCGAGCACGTCATATGGGATGCGCGTCCAGTTGGCGGTCATGAAGTCCGTCGTCGTGACGCTGCGCAGCGCGAGCGTATAGTCATAGGTACGTCCGTCGCCCATGACACCGACAGAGCGCATATTCGTCAGCACCGCGAAGTACTGATTCATCGTCTGCTCGAGATGCGCCTTGGCGATCTCATCGCGGAAGATGAAGTCCGCGTCGCGCAGGATGTCCAGCTTATCCTTGGACACCGCGCCGAGGCAGCGGATGGCCAGGCCCGGACCCGGGAATGGCTGGCGCATGACCAGATACTCCGGCAGACCAAGCTCGCGGCCGAGCGTGCGCACCTCGTCCTTAAACAGCAGCCGCAGCGGCTCAATGATCTCCTTGAAATCCACAAAGTCCGGCAGGCCGCCGACGTTGTGGTGGCTCTTGATGACGGCGGCAACATTCGTGCCGGATTCAATCACGTCGGGATAGATCGTACCCTGTGCCAGATAGTCGACCGAGCCGATCTTCTTTCCCTCTTCCTCAAAGACGCGGATGAACTCCTCACCGATGATCTTGCGCTTCGTCTCCGGATCGGAGACGTCCTTCAGGCGCGTAAGGAAGCGCTCCTCGGCGTTGACACGCACGAAATTGATATCCCAGCTTTTGAATGCGGCCTCGACCTCGTCGCCCTCGTTCTTACGCAGCAGACCGTGGTCGACAAAGATGCACGTGAGCTGGCTGCCAACGGCCTCCGCCAGCAGCGCGGCCGCTACCGAGGAATCCACGCCGCCGGAAAGGGCCAGCAGCACCTTGCCGTCGCCGACCTTGGCGCGGATGTCCGCAATGGACTTGCGCATGAAGTCACCCATCGTCCACTCGCCGGTCGCGCCGCAGACCTCATAGAGGAAGTTGCGCAGCATGGCCCGACCATACTCGGTATGATTGACCTCCGGGTGGAACTGCACGCCATAAAACCCGCGCGCTTCGTCGCAGATGCCGACCGTTGGGCAGGCATCCGAGTGCGCCACAAGCCGGAACGACTCCGGCACCTTGGCCATATAGTCCCCGTGACTCATCCACGTAATGCTCTGCTCCGGCAGGCCGCGGAACAGACGGCAATCGGTGTCAAACCATGTCTGCGTCTTGCCGTACTCGCGTGCGGTGTCCTTTCCGGCGGCGGTCACTTCCCCGCCGAGATACTGCGCCATGAGCTGGCAACCGTAGCAGATGCCGAGGATTGGGATTCCGAGCCGGAAGATCTCAGGATCTACCTGCGGCGAACCTTCAGCGTACACGCTCTGCGGGCCGCCGGTGAAGATGATGCCGATGGGGTCAAAGGCACGTATCTCGTCGATGGACATGGTGTGCGGCTTGACTTCGCAATACACATTGCACTCGCGCACACGGCGCGCAATGAGCTGATTATACTGTCCTCCGAAATCGAGGACGATGACAGACTGATTCGGCATGGATGACGCTCTCCTTATTCGACAGTAACGGATTTGGCAAGGTTTTTCGGCTTATCGATCGCACAACCATTCGCTTTCGCGACATAGTAAGCGAAGAGCTGCAGCGGCACGATCTCCGCCGGGACGACGAACAGGTCGTCCATGCGCGGTACGAGGATCACATCGTCCGCCTCGGAATAGATGGCGCGATTGCCCTCGAGCGCCACACCAAGCACGCGCGCACCGCGCGCCTTGACCTCTTTGACGTTGCTCATGGTCTTGTCAAACAGCGGCTCGTAGCACGCGACGGCGATGACGAGACGGTTCTCCTCAATGAGCGCGATCGTGCCGTGCTTGAGCTCGCCCGCAGCATAGGCCTCCGAGTGCAGGTAGGAGATCTCCTTGAGCTTCAAAGAGCCCTCCATGCAGACGGCGTAGTCCACATTGCGGCCGATGAAAAACAGCGACGGGTTATTCTTGTAGCGCTCGGCAAGCTGCGCGATCTGTGGGTTGAGATCGATGGCGCGCTGCACCATCTGCGGCAGAATCATAAGATCGTCCGTGAGCTTTGCCGCCTCTTCCCTGCTCAGGCAGCCGCGCTTTTCGCCCAGATAGAGCGCGAGCAGATACAGCACCGACACCTGCGTGGTGTAGCCCTTCGTGGTCGCAACGGCGATCTCCGGGCCGGCCCAGGTGTAGATGACATCGTCCGAGATGCGGGCGATCGTACTGCCGACGACGTTGACGATCGAGAGCACGTAGGCACCCTTAGACTGCGCCTCGCGGATGGCGGCGATGGTATCCGCCGTCTCGCCGGACTGCGAAATAATGATCATGAGCGTATGCTCGTCCACGATCGGGTCACGGTAGCGGAACTCACTCGCAAGGTCAGCATCGACCGGAATGTGCGTGAGCTTTTCGAGCGCATATTTGCCCGCCTGCCCCGCATAGAACGCCGAGCCGCAGGCCGTGATCATAATTTTGTTGAAGCCTACGAGCTGCGCGTCGGTCATTTTCAGTTCGTCAAACACGACGCGGTGATCCTTCACGCGCGGGTCGAGCGTGGACTTGATAGCGCGCGGCTGCTCCATGATCTCCTTGAGCATGAAGTGCTCGTAGCCGCCCTTTTCGGCCGCCTCAATGTCCCACGCGACGCGGGAGACAGGCTTGTGCACGGGCTTTCCAGTGCAGTCAAAGACGGTATAACCGTCGGCGTGCACCTCGGCAAGCTCTCCGTCGTCAAGATAGACCACATTTTTCGTGTGCGACACAAGCGCCGTCACGTCGGAGGCGAAGAAGTTCTCACCCGCGCCGACACCGATGATCAGCGGACAGCCGTTGCGCGCGAGGAACATCTGCTCCGGGCAGTCGGCGCACAGAATGCCGATCGCATAGCTGCCCTCCAGACGGCCAAGTGTCTTCATGACGGTGTCCTTCAGGTTGCCGTCGCCGGTGTAGTACATATCCAGCAGGTGCACGATGACCTCCGTGTCCGTCTCACTATGGAACCGGAACCCCTTGGCCTGCAGCATCTCGCGCAGCTCCATAAAGTTTTCGATGATGCCGTTTTGCACGATGGCGAACTTGCCGTCATTGCTCACATGCGGGTGGGCATTCGCCTCCGTCGGCGCGCCGTGCGTTGCCCAGCGCGTATGGCCGAGGCCGATATAGCCGTGAAGGTCGCTACCGTCATGCGTTTTGGCCAGCAGATTCTTGATCTCGCCGCAGGCCTTGGCAAGCTCGATCGTGCTGCCGTCGAGCACGGCGATGCCGGCCGAGTCATAGCCGCGGTATTCGAGCTTCTGCAGCCCTTCGAGAAGGATCGGCGCAGCCTGCTGCGCGCCGACGTATCCAACGATTCCACACATAGTCGGTTCTCCTTATAGTTCTATAAAAATCCGTCTTATCCTGATTCTATGCCGACACCCTGCAAATACGTACAGAATGCCAAAATAGCATGCTAAATTCTATACCGTTTGGCGGCTCGTGTCAAGTTTCGGTTTCGCAGCACGCGTCCGGCGCATATTTATGTACACCGCTGTGACGGCATCGGGTGCACTTTTCACATCAGGTCTTGCAGAACAAGCGAAAAAACTGTAAAATACAGGTGAGAAAGAACGGAGGCGCAGCTATGGGATTCTTCAAAAGTAAAAAAGACAGCATCATCAGCGATTATTTCAGTATAGAGACAGATCTCGGTCAGTTCAAGAAAGGCAATGCGGTAGACGTCGCGCTCTTCCCTGATCATCTCGAGCTGCAAAATGCCATCGGAAACAAGAAAACGGCGACGCTCGCCTACAGTCAGATCACCGATATTTTTTACGGCTCGAAAACGCAGCTGCAGCTCAAGGAGAAATCCCCCATCGCACGCGCGTTTGCCGGCGGGCTGCTGTTTGGGAGCACCGGCGCTTTTGTCGGCGCACTCAGCGGTCTCGGCAAAAAGGAAAAGAAGGTTCGGAAAATTGTCTTCATCATCAGCTACGTGACTGCGGACGGACAGGAGGCGTTCCTGCCGTTTGAGGACACAAGGCTGTACAAAGGACAGAAGGTGGCTGCTAAGCTGCGGGAGCTCTGCGGCATCGAGCGCGTGCAAAAGCAGGCGGCTGCAGCGTCCGTGACTAAGCTGTAACGCGGCCGTTGAGCCGGTTTTGAACTTAAAATACGAAAACCCACGGTGCAAATTGCACCGTGGGTTTTTCCGTTAACCAAAGAAACAGCCTCCGTTCCCCGCATGTGCGGGGAAAAGATACGCGCCGTCAGCGCGACGACAGCGTCCGTGGAATCACCCCCGCGTGTGCGTGGAAAAGGCAGGGTATTGCGCAGCCGGTGACCGTGGGCAGGGATCACCCCCGCGTGTGCGGGGAAAAGCTGACAAACGATCGGCTCTCTTTGGCGGTGAAGGGATCACCCCCGCGTGTGCGGGGAAAAGGCGCGGTGGCTGCCCGGAGCTGGGGCCCTGCGGAGGATCACCCCCGCGTGTGCGGGGAAAAGCACCTTGTCATCGATGTACTGCTTGATTACCTTGGGATCACCCCCGCGTGTGCGGGGAAAAGGTGATGGAGAGCACGGCGAACGGGTACAACGAGGGATCACCCCCGCGTGTGCGGGGAAAAGGACGATGCGCGCGGCAAGTCGATCGACGACCTGGGATCACCCCCGCGTGTGCGGGGAAAAGCTTGAACCCAAGGACTACGATGCCCCTGAGAAGGGATCACCCCCGCGTGTGCGGGGAAAAGTCAATGCGGCCATACAGCGCCTCCGACGTCGCGGGATCACCCCCGCGTGTGCGGGGAAAAGTACACTGCCAACGGCCGCAAGTGCTATGACAAAGGATCACCCCCGCGTGTGCGGGGAAAAGACTAAAGAAAGCCTTAAAAAATAAGGACTTTTGATCCCATTGCCATCAGATTTCATTCAGTTTCTCATAGACCTGAAACGCTGCGATGCAGTCCGGCAGCGCGCGGTGCTGCTGCGCATACTCGATGCCAAAATATGCAGCCAGCGTAGCCAGCCGATGATCCGGCAGGTCGGGAACTTTTCTGCGCGCCAGCTTCAGCGTGTCACGGATGCGCACATTCGGCAAGGAGAGCCCGAAGCGGGCACTCGCCTTTTTCAAAAATGCCAAATCAAAATCCAGATTGTGCCCCATCACAGGGCTTTGACCGACAAATGCCCAAAACTGCTCCAACAGCGGCTGCAGCGCAGTCCCCTGCGCCGACACCGCATTTTGCGTGATGCCAGTCAACGTCGTAATCTCTGCAGGGATTGGCTGCTCAGGCCGCACCAGTGCCGAAAACGTATCCGCGACCTGATGATCGATCACACGGATCGCACCCAGCTCCAATATTTCACTCTTGTCACAGTCAAGTCCTGTGGTTTCCACATCGATCACGACGTAGCCGAGCTGCTTGGCACGACGTTGCTTGGCCGACTGCTTGTTTCGATCCATTTGGATGATTGCCGACTTGCTCAGCGGTGGCTTCTCCCCTTCCGGCAGCGGTGTTGCAAGCGGGCGGCGCATCAGCGTGATGCCCTCATAGTCAGCGGGCTGCCACGTCGTGTTATGGACATGAAACGACATCCGCTGCTCGTTATTCGCCGAGTACACCATTGTTGCCCGTCCTCTGGGAAGATGCTTGCAGATCCGTTTCCACAGTTCCTCCCGTACACGGGGATTCAGTTGGCCGACATAAACACCGGTATTAATCTCCAGCAGCCATTTTGACAGGTCACCGCGCAAACGCGGCGGGCAGTCCGTCACCGTCACAACGATCATGGTTCACCCTCCGCACCGTACAGGCGGCCATTGGCGACCTGACCGCGCCTATCGTCCCAAAGATAGACCGCATTGTCTTCCTCAGACAGTTCACCGCTGTCAGAGAGCAGGGTCCGGATGTCACGCACCATCTGCTCCATAAGATGGTACTGAACCATGGCATCGCGCGTTCGACGGCGCATTTCACTGCCGATGTTTTCACTGTCGACCGTGGCCGCCAGTTCAAACGCCAGTGGAATCGTAATGTCCGCCTTGTACAGATCCGCAATGTCATAGACGAAGGCGCATTCATGTCCGGTATGGACAAACCCCAGTCCCGGAGAACAGCCGAGCGCCTGGATGACCGCATGCGCCGCGCCGTATAGGCAAGCGTGTCCGGCAGACAGCGCCTGATTGACGGCATCGCCGCCGTCAAAATTCTCCGGGTCATATGTCCGACCGCTCCACGGAACATTCCACTTCTTTGCTGCATGCCGGTAGACACTGCGAATGCGCGCGCCCTCTCTGCCGCGAAGCTGCTGAAGCGTCAATGAGGACACATCCTCACCCGGAAAGCGCATACTGTACATCTGCCGCACCACACCGAGGCGCAAACGCGTATTGCTGACCAAGGCGGCCTGCCGGATCAGCAGACCTGCCTTGTGCGTCAGCGCCCGGCCGCCGGCATAATAGCGCACGCCGTGCTCCCCTACCCAAAGAACACTAACACCTGCGTCACCAATGAGCTCCATGGCGCGATGCGTCACCTTTGTCCCCGGTCCGAGGAGCAGGACACTGATCGCTGCGGCGGGCACAAAGGCCGTCCCGCGGTCATCCGTCACAGTAATGGCGCTGTCCTGACGATTCAAAACACAGTGCTCAAAGTAGAGAAATGTCATGCGATCGCCGATCTGCGGCAGCGCCTGAAGCTCCGGGCGGATCATACCGGGCAGGTCAGCCATGCGACTGCCCTGCCCCGACCAATGTCATGAGCCCTGCGCCATAGGCCTTGCCAGAGCCGATGCCGCGGCAAAGCGCAGCACAAAAACGCTCCGGGTCTTGAACCTCCAAGATCCCCTCATAGGTAACAGCCAAGAATGTCACGCGGCTGCCTGTACCGCCTTTCTTAAACCGATACCACTTCACGTTTGTAACCGTGAACGCATCATCCTGCAAGGCGAAACCATGCTTTTCGCTCTGCTTTCGCAGCCACGCAAGCTGATGCTCCGTGGTGCTGTGCGCGCAGACGCGCCCGCGCTGCCCCGGTCCTGCAGGAACACTGTATGTCGGGTTTGCACACAGGCGAAACTGCCAGCAGCTGCCCGGCAGAATGCGGGTGAGCAGCGGATCATACGACTTTGTCTGCCAATGCTCCCCCGGCGGCGCGAACTGAGCCGCAGCCTGCGTGAGATCCGGCGGTGTCTCACTGAGGAGCAGAAGATATTTCTGACCGGCGCGGCTGTCGATCCGCCAGAGGTTTCGCTGCCTCGGGCCGGGAAACGCCGCTTCGATCGCCCCATGGAATTTACTCGGCGACGCCAGCGCAGCCAGCGTCTGACGATTTTTCTGATCCAAAAGCATTTGCGTCAGGTACATATCGCATCCTCCAATTCCGCCATGGGATCATGCTCCGCCGCACCATGCAGCACACGTTCGGTCACGCGGCGGTATGTATACTCCCGGCGCGCCGGATCAAACGACAGCGGAACGTCGCGCACAAGCCCGCCCGGCTCACCTGCCGCAGTGTCCAGCACAAGGCGCGTTGCGCCCGGCGGTGCATCGGCGCACAGCGCCGCCTCCAGCGGCTCATCCGAAATCTTCAAAAATACTCTGCCGACCGGCGGACAGGAGCGGCGACCAAGATACAGCGGGAACGCCGGAGCTTGCAGCGCCTGCGCGATCTGCGCGAGCAGCGCACGATCGTCGCTTTCCAGCCCGGCCACGAATTCCGCGTCCGAGAGATAATAGCGATGTGTCACATAAGCTACGTCCTTAGCTGTCCGCGCAATATGATAATCACGCAGCAGCGCACCCTCGCGGTCAACGCGCACACCAAAGCGGAGACCATTGAGCGTCTGCAGCGCTTGGCGATCCTGCCGCGCGATGCCCAGCGCCGCCGCGACCAGACCGATCACGCCGCTCTTGCTCGGCTCACGTCCGGTGCGCCGCACATCGAATTTCGAGTCCGTCCCCCAAGATTGCATCGGGCCGGCCAAGCGCAACAGCAGCGTACTCATTGCTGCTCCTCACCGCCCTGCAGCCACGCCTCCAACGCATCCAGAAGCGCATTCACGGAGCACGGCTCGGCCAGAGCCTCCAGACCGCTGCCTACAGCGAGCGAAAGCACCGGCGCAGAGGCAAAATCTGCATATGTCTTCTGCGCGTAAGTCACCAGCGCGCGGATCGAACCGTCCACATAACCGGAGTTACCCGCACGAACAGGTTTTTCAAACGCGCCGGCCAGATTGATGGGCTGGTCCTTGCGCACGGTCACGTACACAGCATCCGGCCGCGTCCAGTTGGCAAACGTATTCTGCTTGCCGGTGGGCATACTGCGAATGAACGCATCCACGAACGCGCGCACCGCCTTGGGCGTCTTTTGACCGAGCATTTTCCGGAGGTCTTCAACGTTCACGGTCGCATAGCGATACAGCGTGGACGAATTGAATTCCACCGTGCCCAAATGCCCCGCACCGGCATTGTCCTCCGGCGCACAGTCGTCGACAGCAGTGAAATAATCATACTCGTTCTCCACGGCATGCGTCGAGATTGCGTGCGCGACCTGTGCCGCTGCGTCGAAATTCAGGCACGGATCGTCGGCAACCATGCGTCCGAAGAGCGCCAAGTCCACCGTCGGGAGCGTCTTGAGCGCCGCTTGGCAGGCCGCTTTGTCGAGCTTACCGTCCTCCGGCTGCAGCGCGATCTCCGCCAGCGCCTGGATCTGACCGGGGCTGATGAAAAACAGCGCACCCGTTTTGAGCTTTTCCTTATCTTCTTTGACCTTCACGCCGGCTGCCTCCAGCACCTTCTGCGCCAGCTGCTGCGCCTTTTTCTCAGAGAGATCGGGCTGCAGCTCCAGAATCTTTCCGGCGATGAGATCGACCACCAGTTTCGTCCGCTGGCCGACATCGCCCGCCGAGAGCATCTCCCGGAATTTCAGGCGCATGGCGTGCTTCCACGCCTGACTGGACACTCTGGCGCGCGTCACGCCGCCATAGACAGCGGTCTTCGGACTGCCGGTATCGTCGCGGTTCACGCAGCTCGGCGGAACGGTCTGAAGTACATGGACGTCTACGTAAATTCTCTCGTTGTTATGCATGGTCGTCATCCTTTCCCTGTTCTATCCGGAACGCATTCCGGTAAAAATCCTGTCCCCAGCGTAGACGAACTCTTGCAGCTCCGTCCGGCGTCTGGAATTCGTACAAATCTCCGGCCAGCTCCACATAGTCCAGCGGGATATCCTCGCTTCTCAGAAGCTGGATCAGTCCACGCAGGTGGTGCAGGCACTCCGGCATGCTCCGCGCAGTGGCAAAGGCATTGAATCTCCGCTGCACCGCCTTGAGCCGATCCGTGTCGTTTCCGGCAAGCTTGCGGATTGCCATGCCCAGCCGCTGACCGTCCGCTTGCATCGACCGCTGCGCGCCCTGCTGATGCAGCGCATACAGCGTCAGCGCGCCCGACACCGCCCATTCAGCCCATGTGGGCTCGCCGGTGCTGCTCATCAGTTCCTCCGGAAAGTCCCGAAACAGCAGCCCCCAGAGCTCCGGCAGGTCTCCGGGCGCTTTTCCGATGCCGCGGCGCAAATTTGCCAGATCCGCGCGGATCTGGTGTGGATTGGGCTCGTGCTGCCACGATTCCAGCCGTCTGCGCACGTAGCTTTTCACCTTCGCTTTTTGGTCACTCATCAGCTACCTCCTCATTCTGCTGCATTCTTTAGCAGGGACTTCAGGTTGTTCAAATAGCGGTTGTATTCCGTTGGAGAAGAATAAAACACACTTTTTCGCTCTCCGTTCGTCTTAGTAAAAAAACGGCCATTCGTTTCGGCCATTTCATTCACAATCCAACGACCTGTAAATGCAGCCGTCCCGGCATCCCGTACCATCTCTCTGCCCAAATTGTCCGCAATTCTGAATACAATACTACGCCAACACTGTTGCTCCTGCGCGCGGGTGTTCTCGTCATCTCCGCGCTGAGCGCCAATGTGTGCGAGCCACTCTCTGAACGGCAAATCAACAGCGGCATAGAGCAAACGCATACCTTCATCTCGTTGTGACTGACGCGCCTTCTTTCCTGCCCCATCCAGCTGCCCTCCTTGCGCCAAATAGAGCCCCTCTGCCAAAGCGCCCAACGCTCTCGCTACCTTATCAATTAGATGAATTTCGCCGCCAACAAGCACAATCCATAGTTCTCCGGCCGCGTCAAGCAGACTCATTTGAAAATCCAAATGATCCGAGATGATATCCGCAATCGAACCTTTCTTCGAATCATATGTGACGCCAGCAGAAGCAATATGGACATATTTTCTTGGAATGACATTTTTTCTGCGCAGCTCCGTCAGCCATGCAACTACCCCTGGAATGTGTGTATCTTCACTTCTTCCAAGAATCACCTCAAAGTCTCTCCACATCTGCCGCCACGGATCCACAGACGCCGGAACAAATTGCGGCACAGCATTTTTCGGTGTCTTACCCGCTCGCCAGAGTGTCATCTGCTCGGAAAAGGCATTTACTCTGCCCTCTTTACCAAAAAAGTCACCACCTGTTGAGGAAAAACCGGTAACCCTGTTTTCTTCGCGGCTCAAAATCAATCTGCGAGACTGCAATGTCAAAAGCTCAGCCTGATTATCTGGTAGGGGAATCTCCCTTTTCTTTGCTGTTGTCATTGTCGGCTGTTCCCATGCCGGGATGTTTTCCGCCCACACATATCTTCCATCTTTCAGGAAAACGAGGTTGAGCATCAGCGTTTCAAACAGGTTTTCCCCAATTGCATACACATTAACACGATCCCCGAGCCATCCAGTGCCAGTTCCGGTCTCCTTTTTGGTTGAGGCACTATCATCAAAGCCAATCAGTGTCACAAGCCATCGCGCCGCCTCTGCATAGCTTAAAGTTTCTTTCTCTTCGCCGTCACGAAGCGGGAACAGGCGCATTTTATGGGCGCTCTCTGACAACTCCCCATTCAGTTTTGACGCTTTGAATTTCGTCCCCAGCGCCGCAGCCGGGACTTGATAAAACGGATGCTCCGGGTGGAAAAGCCAGAAGCGATCCTTCCATGTCTCCAGATACGTCCGGATCGGCTGCACCGGAAAACGACCGGCGTTCCACAACGCCTGCCAGCGACGGACGGCAGCCGCGCGGTCCTCGATCGGGTCATCCTCACCCTCCGGGTCTACGCGGTAAAAGACCGTCTGCAAAATTGCCAGCAGCAAGCGCAAAAGCGCCACATCCTGTGTCGGAAGTTCGCCCGCCAGCCGCTGATACTGGTGGCTGTTTAAGAGCACCTGCATCAGCGAACGCTCCACGACTATGCAGTCCTCGGTCATCACCCGTATCCACGGTTCATCCAGCAGATTGAATTCCATTTGTTCCATGCGTCTCCTCCTCTTCTGTTAATCCGACTTGCGGGTCATATCGCAGTGTCTTACCGGCCAGCTGTGCTGTACCGTCCGCATCTAAGATCAAAAACAGTTCGCCTTCCAGCATTGGCGCCTGCAGCCACAGCGGCAGTGACTGGTGTGTTTGATCCTCAAGCGCTTCCAGCACTGCATCCACACAGTACCGCGCGCTGAAATGCGACGGCAGCCGCAGACGCTGCGCCGCGACCCGGCGTGCCTCATCGGCGCTCGGCTGGGTATCCGCACGCAGGCACATCCCCTTTTGTTCCCCGGAGAGCAGCAGCATTCCGTCTTCCGACCGCTGCACGACCAGCACCTCAACGGCTGCAGTCCCGTCACGGACTGCAGCCTGCGCCTGCAGATCCGTAAACTGATCGATATTGTCCATCATGCCGACTAGCGAGGCATCGTCATCATCATCCGGAGACGCCAGCAGATAAACTTCCGCCTTGGCCTTTTGATGCTTCTGCTCATTTTGATATTTATCATATATTGCACTGGCATCCTTGCTTATCTCCGGCGGGAAGTGCTCCGCGTCATAAGTCCGCTGTACCAGCGGAGAAATGTCCTCCGGCAAACGAATGTGCTCCGGCAGCAACCGCCGCGTACGCAGCAAGAGGTATTCGCCGTACACAGCCTTGCTCCCGGCGTCCAGCTCTCCAAGCGCCCCCATGACCAGGCAGCGCGGCACTTCCAGCCCCTGCGGTCTGATACGGGTATGCCGGTGCAGACGGCCGATGCGCTGCAGCAGCAGATCCATCGGGCACAGATCCGTAATCAGCAGATCAAAATCCAAATCCAGTGACTGCTCCAGCACCTGTGTGCCGATCACCAGCACACCGCGCCGCATTTGCGAATCTGTGTTTTTGCCGACACGCCGCAAAATTTCCTGCTCATGCTCCAGCCGATCCGGCGCCAGAAAGCGGGAGTGATCCATCAAAATCACCGCATCCGGGTAAGCTTGCCGCAGCTCCTCGCGCAGCATCTGCGCCCGCTTGACCGTGTTGACGATCAGTCCAACGCAGCCGCTCTTGAGCGCCTCGCCTGCCGCCGCAAGCGCCTGCTCCTGCTCCATACGCTGCACACAGACATCTCGGCTGCACCCCTGCGCAGAGACGGCAGCCATATGTACCGTCTTATTTTCCGTCCAGCTCAGCAACGGATAGTCCTGACACGCGGCGATCGCCGTATCTACAGGCTTTTTCTCCCCGAGATAGGCGCGCAGCAATTCTGCCCTGCGCTGCCCCGGGAGTGTGGCCGACAGCAAAATAACCGGCACATGATAAGCGCCCAGCCAGTTCAGCACACGATCCAGATAGGTATTCATATACGCATCATAGGCATGGCACTCGTCCAGAATAACCACCTTGCCGGTCAGACCAAGCTGGCGCAGCATCACATGTTTTCGGTTCAGCGCAGCCATGAGCAGCTGATCCACCGTGCCGACCACCAGATTTGCCAGCAGCTTCGTCTTTCGGCCGCGGAAGAAGGCATGTGTCTGCAGCGGGTCGGCATCCGCTTCGCCCTGCTCGATCTGCACGTGCCCGGATTCCAGACACGCAAATTCCGCGTTCAGCTCTGCCTGACCGTGCGCCAGTTCCACTGCAACTCGGACCGCGTCCGGCTGATGCCGCGCCCACTGTGTCATACGGGTAAACATTGCATTGGACGTCGCCTGCGACGGGAGGAAAAACGCAGCGCCGCCCAGGCCAAAACGATTCATCAGAATTTCTGCCGCAGCCAGTGCCGCTTCCGTCTTGCCGTGTCCCATCGGCGCTTCAAGGATTATCACGCCCGGTGTTTTCACCGTCCCTGCGACTTGCTCCATCTGCTGCTGGACGGGATTTGCCGAAAAGCCGAAGCGCCGCTGAAAATAGTCCGCCGTGCTCCAGTCGGCAGAGACTTGCCACGGCCGCGGCAGATCCAGTTTCTGCAGCGCTCGCTCAGCGCGGCGCGGGTCATACCGATCCGGCTGCGCGTCCATGGAGATAAGTGGAAAATAAGCCGTGTTGCTGGCGATCCAGTCTGCCATGATCACTAAGCCGCTCAGCGCCATCTGCGCCGGTACCGAACACGCAGCATCGCGTGCCGGTGCACCGCATCCAAGCACATCCTCTGCCCAGCGGATAATATGCCGCTGGACAGAACCCCACAGCGTATCACTGTCACCCGAACCGCTCCAGCCAAACGCAATAGGCGTTTTCTCACAATAGCTGGTAAGCATATATTCTTCGGTCCTGCCATGATGTGCACCGACGACAGCCGCAAGGTCATCCGTGAGTCCTTCGCTGCGCAGGATCTCAGCGCCGGCTGCCGCATGTGGAACATTCACATCGAGCTGCTTTCCCTTTTGAAACCGGATCTCCAAGCCGGCCGCTTCCAAGCGTTGACGCAATTCTGGCTGCTCAAGCGTGATTTTGCGCTGGAAATTTGGGGTTGCTTTCCCGATATCGTGCAGCAGCGCCGCCCTAATCGCCAGACGGAAAAACTCCTCCCGTTGCAGGCCAAGGCTCACGCAATACTGCTCCGGCAGCCAGCGAGCCGTCAGATATTCCATGACTGCCGCCGTATCGCGCAGATGAATCAGAAGCGGCAGCCAAAGCTGCGCGTCATCCGGCGCGGTCTTGGCGACCAACGCACGCACGGCGCACGCAACGCGTTCCATTTCATCCGCCGTACCATAACTGCGTTCGGTGCTAATGCTGTTAACTGCCTCATAGGTCATGTTTCATCACATCTTTCTCGCCAAAGCAAAAAATGGTTGGTTGTTCCAATTATACATCCGCATCATTTGCAACACAAGGTATTTCGGCATGCGCAGACAAATTCTCCGCATATACAGCGCGCTCCGCTCAGGCGGTTATTTATTGAGCTTCAATAGCTCGATCAAGACGCCAATAGGCAGGAGCACCAGAAACAGCAAAACGTACATACCGCGCATCTCCTTTCCGGGTCAAATCATCCGCGCGTATAGCGGAACCGTTTTCTGTCTCTAATATACAGCATCATATGTCCAATAAAACGGTCACTGAAAGCCGAATACGAGAAAAATGAGCTTGCAAAAATTGCATTTTTCTGCTCTGCATACTTCCATCCTGTCCGCAGAAAATAGTAGCGGGTCAAGAAACCCAAAACACGAAAAGGAGATGGAAAACGAAATGGCTACTTCCAACAGCAACAATCTGGTCAACCCCAATGCGCGTGAGGCGATGAATCGCTTCAAGATGGAAGCCGCTGCGGAAATGGGCGTGAACCTGAAGCAGGGTTACAACGGCGATCTGACGTCCCGTCAGGCCGGCAGCATTGGCGGCCAGATGGTCAAAAAGATGATCGCCGCCTACGAAAACGGCATGCAGTAATCTGAGCAAAACCCAAAAAAGCAGGGCCGCGGAATTCCGCGGCCCTGTTTCCTGTTTGCATCATTTCCCGGGATAAGCGGCGAAAAACGCCTCGATCACGGCGGCCGGGGCTGTGCATGAGCCCTGGATCATGGTCGGCTTGCCGCCGCCGCGGCCGGAGATGGCGGCGTTGATGGCCTTCGTCTCCGCGCGCAGATCGACCGTGCGGCTGCCGATGATATAGCGATAGCCCTCCGCGTCGCTGCCGGTGAAAGCGGCGCAGACGCCGCCGGCAAGCAGCATGCCGGCATTTACAAATTCGCGCATGGCGACGGGATCGTCAAAGCGGTCGATGACACAGATGCTGCCGGGCGTCTCCTGCAGCAGCTGCAGCCGCTGCTCATTGAGACGGCGCTCCAGCTCCGCGGCCGCTGCCTTTTGCTGTGCGATCTCGTCGAGCAGACGCTGCACAGCCGGAACAACATCCGCCTGCCGCACGGACAGCTGCGCCGAGAGCGCCGCGACCTGCGCGCTCTTTTCCCGATAGTCCGTCTCCGCATCCGACCCGCACAGGATCGTTACACGCACGCCGCCGCGGTGGCGCATGACCGATGTGAACTTGATGGCGCCGATCTCGCCCGTGTGCGACACATGCGGCGCGCAGCAGGCGCAGACATCGTAACCCTCAACGGTCACGATGCGCACATCCTCCTTCAGGTCGAGCTTGCTGCGATATTCCATATGCGCCAGCTGCTCCGGGGCCGGGTACTCTGTCCGGATCGGCACGTTGCGATACACGGCCTCGTTCGCAAGCCGCTCGATGTGCATGAGCTGGGGCCACGTGAGCTCGCCGTTATAATCCATTGTGATTACATCTTCTCCAAGGTGGAAGCCGACGTTGTCAAATCCGAATTCACTGTGGATCAGTCCCGAAATGATGTGCTCACCCGAGTGGCCCTGCATGCGCCGGAAGCGCTGCGGCCAGTCGATTTCCCCGCGCACCTGCGCGCCGGGCGTGAGCGGCGCGTCCGTATAGTGCACGATCGCATCCGGCAGCAGCTGCACGTCCAGAACGCGCGCGCCGCCGAGCACACCGGTATCGGCCGGCTGGCCGCCGCCCTCCGGAAAAAACACCGTCTGATCGAGCACAACGGCGTAGCGCTCCCCGTCCGGGTCGCAGCGCAGCACGGTCGCGGAAAAATCACGGCGGTGACTGTCAAGATCATATAATTTCCTGGTCATGGTCAAATCCCCCATTTCTCATACTAGTATAACAGGATTTTTCGTCGCTCTCAACCCTTGCTTATTTGTGTCGAATATCGTATCCTTGAGCCACTACAGAAAAAAGGTGATACATATGAACCAGAAACTCAGGAATCTCGTCTACACCGCCATGCTCATGGCGCTGTGCTGCGTGGCGACGCTCGTCATCAAGATCCCGACCGTGACCGGCGGCTATCTCAACGCCGGCGACATTGTGGTCGTGCTCGCCGCCCTGCTGGCCGGCCCGCTCTACGGCGGCGTGGCAGCCGGTTTTGGCTCCGGTCTGGCGGATGTGATCTCCGGCTACATGAGCTACGCCCCCGGTACGCTCGTCGTCAAAGGGTGCGCCGCCGTGGTCGCAGCGCTAATTTTCCGTGCCTACCGCAAAAAGAGCTTCGGCTTCGCGCTGCTGAGCGCCATCTGCGGTGAGATCGTGATGGTGCTGGGCTACTTCGTGTTTGAGGACTTTGTCCTCGGTTACGGTCTGGCTGCCGCCGCTGAGATCGCAGGCAACGCCGGACAGGCTGCCGTCGGCATCGTGGGCGGTCTGGCACTGTACTTTGCGCTGAACAAAGTGCCCCAAATCCGCGATTTCTCCGAGGCTGCGCTGGCGAAAAAGCAGAAATAAATCCATTCCATATGCAAAACAGCCGCTCCCAGTCGGGAGCGGCTGTTTTTCTCTTTATTACACCACGCGCACGCGGATGACCTCCGAGATGTGGTCGATCTTTGCCACCTGATCATCGTCAAGGCGGCCGTTGAGGTCGATCATGGCGTAGGCATATGCACCGTAGGCCTTGTTGATCATGTTCTCGACGTTCAGGCCCGTGCTGCAGGTGATCTCAAGGAACTGGTTGAGCATCGTCGGGACGTTCTGGTGCAGAATGCATACCCGGCTGACACCCATGCGCTCGAGCGTCGCGTCCGGGAAGTTGACGGAGTTTTTGATGTTGCCGTTGGCGAGATAATCATAGAGCTCGCGCGCAGCCATGACGGCGGACTTCTCCTCGCTCTCGGGTGTGCAGGCGCCCAGATGCGGCAGCGCAATGATATTCTCCACGCCGACGACCTTCTCATTGGGAAAGTCCGTGACATACTTGCCGACGCGGCCGGAGGCGATGGCGGCGAGCATGGCGTCATCGTCCACGATCTCGGCGCGCGACTCGTTGATGATGCGCACGCCGTCCTTCATCTTGGAGAACGCCTTGGCATCGAGCATGTGGAACGTCTGATCCGTATACGGCACGTTGATGCTGATATAGTCCGCCTTGGCATAGATGCCGTCGAGGTCCACCTCGTGCTTGACATCGCGAGAGAGACGCCACGCCGCGTCCACGGACAGGTACGGGTCGTAACCGCAGACATTCATGCCGAGGTTCACGGCAGCATTGGCGATGAGTGCACCGATGGCGCCGAGGCCGATGACACCCAGCGTCTTGCCCATGAGCTCCGGACCGGCGAACTGGGACTTGCCCTTCTCGACAAGGGCAGGAATGTCTTTGCCCCTGCCGTTGAGGCGCTTGACCCAGTCGATGCTGCCGAGCACATCGCGCGATGAGAGCACGAGCGAGCAGAGGATCTGTTCCTTGACCGCCTCGGCGTTTGCGCCGGGCGAGTTGAACACGACGATGCCGCGGTGGCAGCAGTCCTCAAGCGGGATGTTGTTCGTGCCGGCACCGGAGCGCGCAATGGCGATCAGGCTCGGCTCAAAGGCATAACTGTGCAGGTCGGCCGAGCGCAGGATCAGGCCGTCGGGATCTTGTATATTCTCCCCGACGACGCAGCCGTGCTCCTCGAGCTTCTGCAGGCCGCAGGGGGATATATGGTTCATGGTCTTGATTTTATACATGATGTTCTACCTCAAACTGTTTCAGATAATCCACAAGTGCATCCACGCCAGCCATCGGCATGGCGTTGTAGAGCGAGGCGCGCATGCCGCCGGCTATGCGGTGACCCTTGAGATTCAGCAGGCCGCGCGCCGCCGCGCCGCTGATAAATTCCTTATCGAGCGCATCGTCCCCGGTGCGGAACGTGACGTTCATGTCCGAGCGGGAGCCCGGCTGCGCGCATGCATGAAACAGCGCGCTGTTATCCAGAAAATCATACACCTTTGCGGCGCGCGCATGCTTGAGTTCCTGCATACCTGCCACGCCGCCCTGCCGCTCAAGCCACGCGAGCACGAGGCCGAGGATGTAGATGCACCAGCATGGCGGGGTGTTGTACATAGAGTCCTTATCGATCATGCGCTGATAGCTGTACATGACCGGCGTGATGGGCAGTTCATGCCCGGCAAGGCTGCGGTCAACAATCGCGACCGTCAGGCCCGCAGGGGCCATGTTCTTCTGCGCGCCGGCAAAGATCACACCGTATTTTGACACGTCGACCGGGCGCGAGAGAATGTCCGACGACATGTCGCACGCGAGCGGCACGCGGCCGGTCTCCGGCACGTACTGCCATTCAGTGCCGTAGATCGTGTTGTTGGCACAGTAATAAAAATAGGACGCGTGCGCATCGAGCTGCAGCTCACTCTGCTGCGGGATGCGGGTATGCCCGCAGGTGGAGGTGTCCGCCGCGATGTGCACCCTGCCGTACTTTTCGGCTTCTTTGGCTGCATTGCCGGAAAAATGCCCCGTCACGGCATAGTCCGCCGTCCCCTGCTCGCCCATCAGATTGAGCGGGATCATGGAAAACTGCGCCGTGCCGCCGCCCTGCAAAAACAGGATCTCATGTGTGTCCGGCACGGACAGAGCGGCGCGGAACCGCGCCTTCACGTCCTGAAAAATATCCGAAAAGGCCTGACTTCGGTGACTCATCTCCATCACGGACATGCCCGTGCCATGATAATTGAGCAGTTCTGCCTGCGCCTGCTGAAGCACTTCCTCCGGCAGGACCGACGGTCCGGCAGAAAAATTGAACGTTTCACTTCGGGTCACAGAAATCGCCTCCAGGGATCAAAATTCGCCACATACAGCACATTCTGCATGGATTGAGAAAAGTCTAACACGTTCCACGAAGCACGTCAAACCAAATCCCCCACAAGCATTTGCCCGGAAACGGCAGAGATTTTGACATTTTTCACAAGTCCGCGCAGATCGTCCCCAGCGACGCGCACCAGACAATAGTTATCCGAGTGCCCGACCCAGTTCCCGTCGTGCTCCGTCTCGAACAAAACGGGCAAAATCCGGCCGACCTGCTGTGACAGATAGCGCTGCTTGCAGGCATCGGCCACGCGCTGTGCCTCGTGCGCGCGCGCCGACTTCACCGCGTGGCTGAGCTGCTCCGGCATGGCGTCCGCTTTTGTGCCGGGGCGGCGGGAATACGGAAACACGTGCACGGCCGCGAAGCCGACCTGCTCCAAGAATGCCACCGCGGCCGCCTGATCCGCCTCTGTCTCACCGGGGAAGCCCGTGATCATGTCCGCCGTGAGCGCACAGCCCGGGAAATACCGCCGCAGCCGCTCGACGCAGACGAGGAACTCTGCGGTGCTATATTTACGGTTCATGCGCGCGAGCGTGCGGTCGCACCCGCTCTGCAGCGAGAGATGAAAATGCCGACAGACCCGCCCGGTCGCGGCGGCACGGCGGCAGAAGTCCTCCGTGATGACCGTCGGCTCCAGAGAGCCGAGGCGCAGGCGCATCTGCGGTGCAGCGGCTGCAATCGTCTCAACAGCATCGGCCAGTGTCAGCTCGCCCGGCAGATCCCGGCCGTAGGACGCGATCTCGATGCCGGTCAGCACCAGCTCCCGGTAGCCCTCAGCGGCCAGATGCGCCGCCTGATGCGCCATTTCATCCAGCGGCAGGCTGCGGATGCGGCCGCGCGTATACGGGATGACGCAGTAGGTGCAAAAATTGTTGCACCCATCCTGGATCTTCAGCATCGCGCGTGTGCGCCCGTAGGCGGCACCTGCCGGCAGCGGTTCAAAGTCAAAGCGCTGGAACGGATTATCCACGCACGTGATGGGCGTGTGCTCGCGGAGTGCGCGCAGAATGTCATCCACGAACGCCTGCTTGCTGCCACTGCCGTGCACCACATCGGCACCGATGGACGCCGCGTCCTCAGGGCTGAGCTGCGACCAGCAGCCGCACACGGCGCACAGCGCCTGCGGGTGCTCCTCGCGCAGCTTGCGGATCATCTGGCGTGACTTGCGTCCGCCCTCTGCCGTGACGGCACAGGTATTGACGACGATCAGGTCGACCGGCTCGCCGTCCGCCGCGGGCGTGAAGCCATGCGCATGCAGGAGCGTTTCGATTGCCTGCGCTTCATACTGGTTGACCTTGCAGCCAAGGGCGGTTATAATGTAGTGCATAAAAACATCTCCAAATCGAGGTAAGTAATCATGGTTTATCTGGACAATGCCGCAACGACCCGTGTCTGCCCGGAAGCGGCGGAGGCGGCAGTACATATGATGACGGAGTGCTTCGGCAACCCGAGCACGACCTACAAGCTCGGCCGCGAGGCCAAGGCCGCCGTGGACAAGGCACGCGGCCAGATTGCGAAAGCGCTCGGCTGCCAGCCGGACGAGGTGTATTTCACGTCCTGCGGCTCCGAGGGCGACAACTGGGCGCTCATCTCCGGTGCACGATACATGCGCCGCCGCGGAAAACACATCATCAGCTCCGCCGTGGAGCACGACGCGGTGCGCAAGTCGCTGGACTTTCTGGAAAAAGAGGGCTACGAGATCACGCGCTTACAGCCGGACGGCACCGGCGCCATCCCGCTCGAGGCGGTGCGTGCGGCGCTGCGGCCGGACACGATCCTCGTTTCACTCATGATGGTCAACAATGAGACCGGCGCGGTCAATGACATTGCCGCCGTCGCCCGGATGCTGAAAGCGGAAAACAGCATTGCCCTGCTGCACACGGACGCGGTGCAGGGCTTTTTGAAAGTGCCGTTCTCAGCCAAAACGCTCGGCGCGGACATGATCACCATCAGCGGCCACAAGATCCACGCACCGAAAGGCATCGGCGCGCTCTACATCCGCAGCGGGCTGAAGCTGCCGTCCTATATCCTCGGCGGCGGGCAGGAGCGCGGCATGCGCGCCGGCACGGAGCCAACGCCGCAGATCGTCGCCTTTGGCACGGCGGCTGAGATCGGCAGCGCGAAAATGGCGGAGACCACAAAAACCATGACCGAGCTGCGCGCCCACGCCATCGACCGGCTGACAGCTGAAGTGGACGGTCTCGTCGTCATCGGCGGCGGCTCGCCGCATATCCTCAGCATTTCCCTGCCCGGCTACCGGAGCGAGGTGCTGATGAACTTCCTCGAGGCGCGCGGCATTTACACATCAAAAAGCTCCGCCTGCAAAAAGGGCGGGCGGAGCCATGTACTCGAGGCGATCGGGCTGCCGGCGAACGTGATCGACGGCGCGCTGCGCATCAGCTTTTCGCGCTACACCACGCGGGAAGACATTGACGCGCTGTGTGATGCGCTGCGGGATGCAAAGCAATCCCTCTTCCCGTCACTTCACTGAACCATCCTGCGTATCCTTAAGCGATTCGGGCGGCGCTTCCTTCGGGAGGCGCACCGGCCGCATCGTGGCATCGTCGATGTAATCCAGATCCATATATTCTGCGGTCTCCGTCTGGAGGCCGCGTTTTTTCAGCCCGTCATTGACCAGCTTCTCCAGGCCGGCATAGATCACAACGAACACCGGCACGCCCAGCAGCATGCCGATAAAGCCGAACAGGCCGCCGCCGAGCAGGATGGCGAACATGATCCAGAAACCGTTGATGCCGGTGGAGCTGCCGAGGATCTTCGGCCCGATGATATTGCCGTCGATCTGCTGCAGGACAATGATGAAGATGACGTAGATCAGGCACTTCATCGGCGAGACGAGCAAAATGATCAGCGCCGTCGGCACCGCGCCGATAAATGGGCCGAACACGGGGATGATGTTCGTCACGGCGACAATCACGCTCACGAGAACGACATACGGCATGCGCATGATCGCACAGCAGATATAGCAGATGACGCCGATGATGGCGGAGTCAATGACCTTGCCGCTGATAAAGCCCATGAACGCCGTGTCCGTGAACCGGATAGCCTTGAGGATGCGCTTGGAGGCCTTGACGGAAAACATGCTGTAGAGCACTTTCTTCGACTTGGCAAGAAACAGCTCCATATTCGACAGCACATAGCAGGCGACGACGAAGCCGATGAGCACATTGAGGATCGCGCGCAGGACGGCGTAAATGCCGGTCGTCACGCTCGTGACCACCTTGCCCATGGACGGCAGCAGCGCAGTCTTCGCCCAGTCGAGCAGGCTGTCCGACACGTTTCCGGTTGCGGAGAGGAGCACTTCCTCCACCTCGGGATTGTTCTCAAAGAACTTGTTGATCCACCCGGTGATCGTGTCATAGTAATCCTGCGAGTTGAGCACGATGCTCTCCACGCTCGTATAGATCTGCGGGATGATGAGCCAGATGAGGGCGGCGATGATGAGCAGCGCAACCAGAATCGAGAGCGCGACGGACAGGCCGCGCGCAAGCGAGGTGCGCACCGGTTTTTTCGGCCGGATCTTTTTGAGCAGCGGCTCAAAGAGCTTGCGCTGGAACACCTTGGTCAGCGGCCAGAGCAGATAGGCAATCACCAGGCCCCAGATGATCGGGCTGAGGATGCCGAACAGCGAGCTGATCGCATCGCCGATCGATTTGCCGTGCTGCAGCAGCATATAAAACAGAATGCAGCACGCGATCACGCCGAACGCCGTGATGCCCCAGCCGAGGTATTTGTTTTTCGGATCAAATCGCTTCATAAACCGTCTCCCCCATCACACCCGACAGTGCCTGCCTGTGTCTGTAATCGGTCTGATTTATTTTACTATCATGTGCTCGCACCGTCAAGCCGGTAATGCCGGGCTTTTCGTACATTTGCGACACGATGTGCCGTATCTTGACACGCTCTGAGCGGTTCGGTGTGCAAAAGCCTGTGCAAATTGTGGGGACCCGGACTGCTTTTCCACGCGCCCCCGGCATAGGGTGATAAGGAGAAATCAACGGAAAGGGCTGAGCATATGAAACGATGGACCTGTCTGCTGCTGGCAGCGCTGCTGCTGCTCACACCCGCAATGGCGCTCGAGCAGCCAACGGACGAAGAGCTGAAGATATCCGCGCCGTCGGCGATCCTGATGGAGCGCTCGACCGGTACGGTGTTATACGAGAAAAACGCCGACGAGCACATGTCCCCAGCCAGCGTGACGAAGATCATGACGCTGCTGCTCATCATGGAGCAGCTCGACAGCGGCCAGCTCGCCACGAGCGACATCGTGACCGCCAGCGCCCACGCCAGCTCTATGGGCGGCAGCCAGATCTGGCTCAAGGAGGGCGAACGGATGAGCGTAGACGAGATGCTCAAGTGCATTGCCGTCAACTCCGCCAACGACTGCGCCGTCGCCATGGCCGAGCACATCTCCGGTTCCGAGGAGGCGTTCACCAAGCGCATGAACGACCGCGCAAAAGAGCTGGGCATGGACAATACGCAGTTTCTCAACTGCACGGGTCTGACCGACGACCCAGGCCACTACACGACGGCGCGCGACATTGCGTGCATGTCCCGCGCACTGCTGACCCATCCGCGCATCCGCGAGTATACCACCATCTGGATGGACACCGTGCGCGGCGGCCGTTTCAGTCTCGCCAACACCAACAAGCTCATCCACGCCTATCCCGGCGCGACCGGCCTGAAAACCGGCTACACGCAGCAGGCCATGCACTGCCTGTCGGCCAGCGCCGAGCGTGACGGCGTGGAATACATCGCCGTGGTGCTGCACGCCGGGAGCTCCAAGGCACGCTTTGCCGATGCAGCGACGCTGCTCAACTTTGCCTTTGCCAACTATTCACTCTATTCCATCGCGTCCAACACAGTCATTCCGCCCGTGCGCGTACGCTTTGCAGAAACGGACAGCGTGCAGCCGGTGCTCTCCGGTGCAGACGCCATCGTCGTGCGCAAGGGCACGGCCGCGCCGCAGACGGACATCGCGCTTGACGAAGACCTGTGCGCCCCGCTCGAGCCGGGCGCACAGGTCGGCACCGTGACCATCACCGGCAGCAGCGGCGACACGTTGATCCTGCCGCTGATCGTTCCGGGCGGCGCTGCGCGCATCTCAACGACGCATCTCTGGCTGCAGCTGCTGCGCGCACTGTGAGACAGCAGATTTTTGGTTGCGAAATCCGGATTATCGTGTATACTGGTGATATCCTTTAAGAGAGAAGGTATCGCAATGATCAAAGTGGATCTCTCCGGCGCGGCCGGATTTTTTGACCCCGCAGGACCGGACTACGCGGCCGCTGCACAGGCGCACCGCACGCTGCTCGAGCACACGGGTGCCGGTAAGGATTTCACCGGATGGCTCGATCTGCCGGGGCACATGCAAAACGGCGAACTCAAGCAGATCCTGGCCGCCGCATCCCGTATCCGCGGCCGCTCACAGGCGCTGGTCGTCGTTGGCATCGGCGGGTCGTATCTCGGCGCAAAGGGTGCCGTGGAGCTGCTGCGGCCGCGGCCGCAGCCCGGCGACCCGAAACTCCTCTTTGCCGGCAACTCCCTGTCCCCGGACGCGCTGATGCATCTGCTCGAGGAACTGGGCGATCTGGACTTTGACCTGAACGTCGTCTCCAAGTCCGGCACCACGCTCGAGCCTGCACTCGCATTCCGGATGTTCCGCGGCCTGCTGGAGGCAAAGTACGGCCCGGAAAAAGCCAAAAAACACATCTTCGCCACGACGGACGCCCACCGCGGCGTGCTCAAGCACATGGCCGATGAAGAGGGCTGGGAGACGTTCGTCATCCCGGACGACGTCGGCGGGCGCTACAGCGTGCTGTCTGCCGTCGGCCTGCTGCCGATGGCCGCCGCCGGCATCGACGTGCAGGCCGTGATCGGCGAGGCCATCGAGGCCTTTGCCGCCATGAGCGCGCAGTCGCCCGAAAACCCCGCCTGGCAGTATGCCGCCGCGCGCCAGCACCTGTATCAGCTCGGCAAGACGACCGAAATCCTCGCCTGCTACGAACCGTCGTTCCGCTTCATGGCCGAGTGGTGGAAGCAGCTCTACGGCGAAAGCGAGGGCAAAAACGGCATCGGCATCTTCCCCGCCTCCGTCGAATACAACGCCGACCTGCACTCCATGGGTCAGTATATTCAGGACGGCCCGCGCACGCTCATGGAGACCGTTGTCTCGTTCGAGCAGCCGCAAAATGAGTTCACCGTCCCGTTTGCCATGGGCGACCCCGACCGGCTCAACTATCTCGCCGGGCGCAGGCTCAGCGACATCAGCCGCATGGCGCAGGAGGCCGTGAAGGCCGCACACATCGCAGGTGGCGTGCCGAACCTGGAGGTGCACGTGCCGCAGCGCGACGAGGCCGGGTTTGCCTGGCTCGTGTGTTTCTTCGAGCTGGCTTGTGCCATTTCGGGCTATATGTCCGGCGTCAATCCGTTCGATCAGCCCGGCGTTGAGGCTTATAAGAAGAATATGTTCTCTCTGCTTGGCAAACCGGAGGCAAACTGAGAAAAGTTATCGTTGCAGTCGGCGCGAAAACGTGCTAATCTAGGTATAGGGTATCGCCCTGACTTTCAAAAGGAGTGTGATTGACATATGGTCCAACTGATCATGGGTCTCAAAGGTTCCGGCAAAACGAAGCGTTTGGTGGAAATGGTCGCCACGGCCGTCCGTGAGGAATCCGGTTCTGTCGTGTGCATTGAAAAGGATAAAAAACTTACGTATGACATTCCCTATCAGGCTCGCCTGATCTACGCCTGCGACTATGCATACGCGCTGGGCTCTTATGATTTCTTCAAGGGTTTCCTCAGCGGTCTGCATGCCGGCAACTACGATATCACCCATGTGTTCGTTGACAACTTCACGAAAATGCTCACCGAGGTTTCTGAGCAGCAGATTGCGGAGTTTCTGGCTTGGCTGAATGATTTCTCCGAGCGGGAGCACATTCAGTTCACTCTGTCTCTGAGCATGGATCCTGCAACGACCGGCAGTGAGATCACCAAATACATGATCTGACACACGGCAAAACCGCCGCTCCGAACATCCGGAGCGGCGGTTTTTTGTGCGCTTTATTCGGCGAGCTCGCGGTACATGGCCGCAGCGTCGTCTTTTTTTGCATTTTCCGTCACGGCGAGCACCTCCACCTTCACGGTGCGTTGGCCGAAGGCAATCTCGATCACATCGCCGACCTTGACGTCATATGACGCTTTGGCTGTGCGGCCGTTGACCATGATGCGCTGACCATCGCAGGCATCATTTGCTACGGTACGGCGCTTGATGAGCCGCGAAACTTTCAGATATTTATCCAGGCGCATAGGCATCCTCCTGTAAAAAACGCTCCGGGTCAGGCCCGGAGCGTTTGTGCGTTCTTATTTGGAAACAGCGTCCTTGAGTACCTTGCCGGCCTTGAAGACGGGCACGCGCGTCGCCGGGATCTCGATCTCTTCCTTGGTCTTGGGGTTGCGGCCGATACGGGAGCCGCGCTCCTTGATGTCAAACACGCCGAAGCCGACGAGCTGCACCTTTTCGCCGACCTCGAGGTTGGCGGTGATGGTGTCAAACGTCGCATTGACGGCCTTCTCGCTGTCCTTCTTGGACAGGCCGGTCTTTTCGGCAACTGTTGCAATCAGTTCTGCCTTATTCATGATGGTAATCCTCCTACTTCATGTTTGTGTTGGCATATGCCACGATATAGAATTCCACACAGGTCTCTCACTGCCGTGCAGATTTCTTTCCTTCATTGTCCGCGCTGACAGTCTGCTTGGCCTGCTGCCAGAGCGGCTGCATCTGCGCGAGCGTGCGCTGCTTGAGCGGCACACCGCTGTCCGCCGCTGCGGCCTCCATGGCGGCAAAGCGGCGGATGAATTTTTCGCACGCGGCATGGGCCGCCTGCTCGGGGTCAACGCCCGCAAAGCGCGCAACCTTTACGACAGCAAACAGCAGGTCCCCCAGTTCCTCGGCCACAGCCTCCGCGTCGCCGGAGACCGCAGCCTCCCGCAGCTCCTGTGTCTCTTCGGCGACCTTGTCGAGCGCCGCGGCCATATCCGGCCACTCAAAGCCGGTCTTGGCCGCTTTGGCCTGGATCTTTTCACAGCGCCAGAGCGCCGGCAGACTGCGGGCCACGCAGTCCATCGCCTCGGCGGTGGTCGTCTGCGCGCGCTCGCGCTGCTTGATCGTGTCCCAGTCCAGTGAATCCAGATCATTGCGCCGGAACACGTGCGGGTGGCGGTAGACGAGCTTCCTGCAGGCCGCGTCCGCAACATCGTCAATATCGAAATGCCCGGCCTCGCGCTCAATATCCGTGTGGAACAGCACCTGCATGAGCACATCGCCCAACTCTTCCTTCAGGTGCGCCGTATCACCGGCGTCGATGGCCTCACAGGCCTCATACGTCTCCTCCAGGAAGTTTCGGCGAATGCTCTCATGTGTCTGCACCTGATCCCACGGACAGCCGCCCGGCGAGCGCAGGAACGTGATGAGCGCCACAAAGTCGCGCAGGTCATAGCTTTCTTTGCAGAGAAAATCTAACACAATTTCGCTCCTTCTGCAACCCTTTTTTCAAAAAACCATTGAAAATTCAGGATTTTTCGGTGTTATGTCATCTGATATGCAAAACTTTTGCGAGCTTTTCACCCTTCGGGATAAGCTGCAGGTCGGCAAGCGTGATCGCGCGCGTTTTCACGACCGCGATCAGATATGTCACGACCGCGCAGGCCATCGATACGAGCATGGCCAGCGCCGTGCGCTTCCAGCTCAGGTCGCCGCCCATGACGGCAGACAGGCCCGTATACACGCCCCATGCGACGACTGCCATGATCAGCGTGCTCAGCAGCGGACGTGCAAGGCAGCGACCGATGTGCAGCCGTTCGTGCAGCGTCCGGCACAGGAAGATATAGTTCACGATGCAGATGACCACATAGCATGCGAGCGTGCCGACCGGCGCACCGACGATGTTGAGCTCAGGCACCGCGATCAAAAACCAGTTGACCGCGACCTTGGCCACGCCGCCGGCCAGCATCGACCAGACGGGGCAGAGTTCATGCCCGGTCGCCTGCAGGACCGCTGTGGTGATGAGCGAAATGCACACGAACACAGACGCGATGCCAAGCAAAAACAGCAGCGTGGGGCCGGCTGCATTGCTGCGCGGATAGAGCACGTTCACGATCGGGTCCGACAGCACCGCAAGACCGATGCCCATCGGCATGGCGACCGCCGCCGAAATGCGCAGCGCGGACTCCGCGACGGTGTGCCCCTGATCATACTTTTTCTGCACGACCATGGCCGCAATGGCCGGGACGATGCTGATCGTCATTGGCGTTACGAAGGCAGCCGGGAGATTATACAGCGTCTGCACCTTGCCGTAGACGCCGTAGAGCACGTTTGCATATGTCTCGGAATAGCCAAGCGCGGTCTGCAGCCGGTACATGATAAGCTTCGTGTCAATAAGGTTGATGATGCTCAGGACACTGGAGCCGAGCGCGATCGGAATACTGATGCGCAGCAGCGTGCCGAGAATGCGTCCGGCAGGATCCGGCACGTCCGGGTCCGCGACCGGTTTGTCCGGGTAATGCCGGTGCTTATAGACGGCGATATAAAGGAGCGCAAACGCGCCGCCCGCCGTGACGCCGAAGATGGCGCCCGCCGATGCGACCGGCAGACTCTTTCCCGTACGCGTAAAACTCCACGCAAGCACAAGGCCGACGGTGACCTTGCCCACGACCTCCAGGATCTGCGAGACAGTGGTCGGCTTCATGTTGCTCATGCCCTGCGCATAGCCGCGGTATGTGCTCGTCAGATACACGAGCACGAGCGCCGGGGACAGCGCCCAGATGCTCTGCGCTGCGCGGACGTTGTTGAGCATGCCGGCCAGCTCCGTCGGGAACAGGAACATGACCAGCCCGAGGAGCAGGCCGATGGTGGCAAATGTCAGCCACGCAACACGGAAGATCTTGCGCGCCTGCATTGGCCGGCCGAGCGTGTCCGCCTCGCTGATCATGCGCGAGAGCGCGACCGGCATGCCCGCCGTGGCCATGGTGAGAAAGACATTATAAATATTGTAGGCAACGGAAAAATATCCATACCCCTCGTCGCCGAGGATATTGCCGAGCGGGATCTTATAGATCGCGCCGAGGATCTTGATGACCACAACGCCGGCCGCCATAATGGCCGCGCCGTGGAGATAGTTCTGCTTGCTGCTTTCCTGCAAAGCGCACTCCCTCCCCGCAAAAATTTCACGTGCCGGTATACTTTACACTACCGGACAGAAAAAATCAAGGGAATGCACTGCATTCCCCTGATTTGTGGTTTGTTTTTCCGATCAGGCCTTGCGGACGGAGTCGATGTGGCGCGTCAGGTCGAGCATCTTGTTCGAGAAGCCCCACTCGTTGTCATACCACGCCATGAGCTTGACGAAATGATCGTTGAGCGCGAGACCGGCTTTGGCATCAAAGATGCTGGTGTGCGGGTCGGTGATAAAGTCGGAGGAGACGACCTCGTCGTCGACATACTCGACGACACCGGCCATCGGGCCTTCCGCAGCGGCCTTGACGGCAGCGCAGATCTCATCATACGTCGCAGCCTTCTCGAGACGGCAGGTCAGGTCGACAATGGACACGTCCGCGCTCGGGATGCGCATGGAAGTACCGGTCAGCTTGCCCTGCAGGGCCGGGATGACCTTGCCGACAGCCTTGGCGGCGCCGGTGCTGGTCGGAATGATGTTGCCGTGCACACCGCGGGACAGGCGCCAGTTCTTCTTGGAGAAGCCGTCGACGACCTGCTGGGTAGCCGTGTCGGCGTGGACGGTGGTCATGAGGCCCTCGACGATGCCGAAGTTGTCGTTGATGATCTTGGCCAGCGGAGCCAGGCAGTTCGTGGTGCAGGAAGCGTTGGACACGATCTTGATGTCCGGAGTGTAGGCGTCGAGGTTGACACCGCAGACGAACATCGGCGTGTCGTCCTTGGACGGGCCGGAGAGCACAACGACCTGCGCGCCGGCGTCCAGATGATCCTGCGCCTTTTCCTTGGTCAGGAACGCGCCGGTGCACTCGAGCACATACTCGACACCCAGCTCGCCCCAGGGCAGGAGCTTTGCGTCGCGGTTGTTGAGCAGCGCGACACGCTTGCCGTTGACGATCAGGGCCGGGTTCTCGCCGTCTTCGTAATCGACGGTGCCGTTGAAGCGGCCGTGCACGGAATCGTACTTCACGGTATACGCCAGCTGCTCCGGCGTTTTATCCGGTGCGTTGACGGCGACGACCTCGATATCGTCAGCGCAGATTGCGGCACGGAACACCAGTCGGCCGATGCGGCCAAAGCCATTGATACCAATTTTAATCATGCTCTATTCCTCCTGTTATATCTGCTGCGCACAGCACGCAGCGCAATTTCTTACGGCTACATTCTATAACAATTCCGCCGAAAGCGCAACCACATTCTTGCCAACGCCACAAGAAGCTCTGGATATTTGCAACAAATTTCCCCTTTTCTTTGTGTTAAAACTTGTATCTATTGACGAGTTCTGCTATACTGTTTTTTAATACATCTTAGGGGGGATTGGAAAATGAGCAATACTTTGATCATCGACTCGCTCAACACACTGTTCTCGATGAGCAACACTGCCGTGCTCGGCGCACAGGAGCAATTCGTCGCGTTTATGAACCCGGCGGCACAGGAGCTTTTCCGCGGTGACCGCACAAATCACAAGCTCTCCGAGCTGCTGCCGGCGCACATCACGCAAGCCGCGGCCACGGAATTCGTAACGTCCGCGACGATCGAAAAACGGCACGTCATCATTTCCGTAACATCATTTGGTGCGTTCCGGCTGTTTTCGCTCGTGCCGCAAGATGAAAACGTCCTGCGGGCCGGCGCACAGTTCGCGCCGTTTCTGGCATCGCTCAACGCCTTTCGCGCGCTCACGACGTATTTCTCGGACTACGCCATGCAGCTCAGCGATGTGCGCTTCCGGCGCAACGCCGCCGAACTGACGCAGTTTTATTACCGGCTGCTGCGCTTTACCCTCAACGCCTCCACTGCCTCCGGCCTGAGCGACGGCACACTCGCGTTCATCCCGCAGCTGTGCGACCTGGGCAAAGAGTGCCGGGCGCTGCTGGACAACATCCAGCCGATCACAGACGCCAACGGCATCGTGCTTGAGGTCAGCATCCCGGACGAACCGATCAACTGCGCGCTCGACACGGCGCTCATCCAGCGGATGCTGCTCAACATTCTTGCCAACTGCACGGAGCGCTGCAAGCACGGCGACCGCATCCGTTTTACCGTTACGCAGGAGGGCGAGCACGCCGACATCACCATCTGCGACGACGGTGTGCGCATCCCGCCGTCGAAGCTCGGGACGATCTTCATCCCGCTGCGTGTGACCGGCGTGGATTTTTCCGACCTGAGCAGCAACAGCTTCGGCCTGACGGTCGCGCTCGGCATTGCGGAAAAACACAACGGCACTATTCTGCTCGAGAGCAACGAATGGGGCGGAACCACGTTCCACGTCGTGCTCAGCACGGTGCTGCCGGAGACGAATCTCTTCCACGCACCGAAAGTACCGTATGTCCACGCGCAGGAAGATCCCATTCTGATTTACCTGTCCGACCGGATGCCGGATCAGGCGCTGTAAGCAATGCAAATAGCAAATGGCGTGCCGCCCAAAATCGGGCGGCACGCCGTCTTTTTACTCGGTCGTCAGGTAACGCGCACGCAACGTCTCCCGCTCGGGCGCGCCGACACCGAGCGCCTGCGACAGGAAAGCGTCCACGCTGCCATACCGCTCTGCGATCGCATCGCGCGCCGCCGTCAGGAACGCTGCGTCCGCGCGGTCAAACGTGCGGATAACCTCCCGCTCCGCCTCGCTCAGGTCATAGTCCGCGACCGCCGTCAGCAGGCAGTCGGTCGAGGCGGCCATGCGTTCATTCGTGATCAGATAATTTTCCACGATGACCGGCCAGTCCACACCCAGCGCTGTCAGCAGCAGCATCGTGCCGACACCGACACGATCCTTCCCCGCCGTACAGTGATAGAGCAGTGCGCCGTCCGTCTGCGCGAGCAGGAGCGCAAAAAACCGCCGGTAGTGCGTAATGGAGAATTCCTGCGTGACGAGACTGCGGTACAGCTCACACATGAATGCCCGCTCCCGCCCGGCCATCGCTTTCGCGTGTGCGACGACGGCGGCATAGGGGTCGGCATGCTCCTCGCGCGTCAGACCGGCCGCCGCCTGCTGTACGATCGGGCAGTGGACATACTGCACGTCCGGCAGGACGCGATCCGGCTTCTGCTCCCGCTCAAGGTCGGTGCGAAAATCCACGACCGTGCGCAGCGGATAATCTGCGAGCGTCTGCGCGTCCCGCTCCGTGATGCCGGCGAGCTCGCCGCTGCGCAGCAGCAGTCCCGGCCGGATCATGCGGCCGTCCATGGTAGGCAGGCCGCCGAGGTCGCGCGCGTTCGGCGCGCCGCGCAGCAGCCAGCGCTCAAATGCCAAAGAGTTGTTTTCCATTTTGCAGTGCCACCTCCGCGACTTGTTCTGTAGTCATGCCCTTGATTTCCGCAATGCGCGCGGCGATGAACGGCAGGTTGCGCGAGTCGTTGCGCTTGCCGCGGTTTGGCACCGGGGCCAGATAGGGCGAATCCGTTTCGAGCAGCATCCGGTCGGCCGGGCAGGCAGCGATCACATCCAGCGCCTTGACGGCGTTCTTATATGTGATTGGGCCGTCAAAGCCGAGATACCAGCCGCGGCGCAGCAGCTCGCGCGCCATCTCCACGCTGCCGGAAAAGCAGTGGAACACGCCGCGCAGGCCCGGATAGTCGCACACGATGCGCAGGCTATCGCCGTGCGCCTCCCGGTCGTGGATAATGACCGGAAGATCCAGCTCCAGCGCAAGCTCCAGCTGCGCGCGCAGCATGGTCTCCTGCGTTGCCTTCGTGGAGGTGTCCCAGTAATAGTCCAGACCGATTTCACCGATGGCGCAGACCTTGGGCTGCGATGCCAACGCGCGGATTTGATCCAGACTGTCGTCCGTCCAACCGGCGGCCTCCTCCGGGTGCCAGCCGACGGCAGCATAAACGAAATCATATTCCTGCGCGATGGCGACGGCGCGCGCGGACGTCACGGCACAGTCACCTGGGTCCACGATGCGCGCGACGCCGCTCTCGTGCACAGCGCGCAGCACATCGCTGCGGTCGGCGTTGAACTTTCCGCTGTCGTAGTGCGCGTGGGTATCGAAATACTGCGTCATTCGGCGTGATAGGTCGCGGCCGGGCGGCGCTTGTGCTCGCTGCGGCTATGATAGCGGTCAATGATGGCCTTGTCGTGCTCGTTGGCCTCGCCGGTGAGGATGTACTTGTCGATGGCGGCGTAGGTCACGCCCATCTCCTGCTCATCCGTCTGGCCCTCAAAGAGGCCGGCAGACGGCGCCTTGCGGATGATGTTCTCCGGCGCGTGCAGCCAGGTCAGAAACTCGTAGATCTCCGTAACAGTCAGGTCGGCGATGGGGTTGAAGTCATACGCGCCGTCGCCCCACTTCGTGAAATAGCCCATGTACGCCTCGCTGCGGTTGCCGGTGCCGGCGACAAGACGGCCCTCGGCCGCACCGATGGTGTAGAGCGTGAGCATACGCAGGCGCGGGGCAATGTTCGACGTCGCCATCTGATTGAGCGTCGTGACGGCGGAGACTGTCTGCATGACGAGCTCCTTTTCCGCCGTGAGGTCGACCGTGCGCGTTTCGATATTGAACTGCTCGGCCACAGCCAGACCGTCGGTCATGTCCTCGCCGAAGTTGCGCTTGGAGGCACACGGCATGATGATGCCGACCGTGTTGTCGCACGCAGCCTTGCAGAGGATGCCAACGAGCGCGCTGTCCTTGCCGCCGCTGTTGCCGTAGATGACGCCCTTGGCGCCGCTGCTCTTGAGCAGGTCGCGGATAAAGGCGACGCGGTTTTCAAATTCTTTTGCGTAATCTCGCATGATTTCCACTCCGTTTCTTTCGTTACTCCTGGATCATGTCCAGAAATTCTGCTTCCGTAATGATGGGCGTGCCGAGTGTGAGCGCCTTCTGATACTTGGAGCCGGTGTTTTCCCCGGCGAGCAGATAGGACGTCTTTTTCGACACGGAAGAACTCGTCTTGCCGCCGAAGCGCTCAATGATGGCGCTGGCCTCGTCGCGGCTGAAGTGCTCGAGCGCGCCGGTGAGCACGAACGTCTTGCCGGCAAAGCGGCGGTCCACGACCTGCTCCTTGGAATCGAAGCTGACGCCCGCGTCGCGCAGCAGGCAGATCTGGTGCTGCGACTGCGGGTTGTCAAACCACGCGCGCAGGTACGCGGCCGTCGTCGGGCCGACGTCCGGTATGGCCATGAGTTCATCTTCCGTCGCGGCCATGAGCTTGTCCAGCGTGCCGAAGTGCATGGCCAGCATCTTCGCCGCCTTCTGCCCCACCTGCCGGATGCCGAACGCGCACAGCAGGCGCGCCATGCCGGCGTCCTTGCTCTTTTCAATGGCGGCCATAAGGTTCTCAGCCGACTTTTTTCCCATGTGGTCCAGTGCTGCGACCGACTGCGGCTCGAGCGCATACAGCTCCGCCGGGGAGTGCACGAGTCCCGCCTCGATCAGCGACTGGCACAGCGAGATGCCGAGGCCGTCAATATCCATCGCCTCGCGCGAGGCAAAGTGCGCAATGTTGCGCAGCCGCTGCGCCGGGCACTCCGCGCCCGTGCAGCGCAGGGCGGCCCCGTCCGGGTCGCGCACAACGGGCGCGCCGCACTCCGGGCAGGTATCCGGCATATGAAACGGCACCGTGCCCTCCGGCCGCTTGTCACGCACGACGGAGAGGATCTCAGGGATGATCTCCCCCGCCTTCTGCACGAGCACCGTGTCGCCGATGCGCAGGTCGAGGTTATCGATGAAGTCCTGATTGTGCAGCGTGGCGTTCGTGACGGTCGTGCCGGCCAGACGCACCGGCTCGATGACCGCCTTCGGCGTGAGCACGCCCGTGCGGCCGACCTGCACGACAATGTCGCGCACGCAGCTCTCCTTCTTCTCCGGCGGGTACTTATACGCCACTGCCCAGCGCGGGAACTTCGCCGTGCTGCCGAGATACTGCCGCTGCACAAGGTCGTTGATCTTGATGACCGCGCCGTCGATATCAAATGGGAACGACTCGCGGTTATCGCCGATCCAGTCGATGCGCGCACAGCAGGCATCGAGTGTTTTACAGCGCTGATACGGCACGACCGGGAAGCCCAGCGATGCCAGATAGTCCAACGTTTCCGTATGCGTGGCGAACGTGCGGTCACTGTCAAACTGGAGGTTGAAGATGATAATATCCAGCTTGCGCGCCGCCGCGACCTTCGGGTTCTGCTGGCGCACGGAGCCCGCCGCCGCGTTGCGGGGATTGGCCAGCAGCGGCTGCTCAAGCAGCTCGCGCTCGGCATTGAGCGCTGCAAATACTTCATGCGACATATAGACCTCGCCGCGCACGATGAGCTTTGCGGGCGCGCTGTCGAGCTTGAGCGGCAGATTGCGCAGGGTACGGAGGTTTTCCGTCACGTCCTCGCCGGTGATGCCGTCGCCGCGCGTGGCGCCGCGGACGAACACGCCGTTTTCATACTCGAGCGACATGGACAGGCCGTCGATCTTCGGCTCGACCGAATAATCATGCGCCTGCGTGAGCGACCCATCCATGCGCGCGCCGAACGCGCGCAGCTCGTCGAATGAAAACACGTCCTGCAGACTCTCGAGCGGCACCTGATGGCGCACCTGCGCAAAGGTGTTGAGCGCGTAGCCGCCGACGTGCTGTGTCGGCGAATCGGGCGAGGCATACTCCGGATGCGCCGCCTCAAGCTCCTCGAGCCTGCGCATGAGCGCGTCATATTCAAAGTCGCTGATCTCGGGCGCGTCCTTCACATAATAGAGAAAATTTGCATGCTCCAGCTGACGGCGCAGCGTCAGGATCTCTTCGCGTACATCCATGTTTTTTACTCCACTTCCACATACGTCTGGGGCACCTTGCCGACGATGACCGTCTCGGCCAGCAGGACATTCGTGCCCACGGTCTCGGCCTGGTGCTCCCAGGGCACCAGAATGTCGAGATCCATCTTCACATTCAGATACAGTTGATATTTGCTCTGGTTGATTGCGGCCGACATGAGTTCATTATGGTAGCTCACATCCGACGTCGTCAGCACGAGGATGCGCACCGGCAGCGGCAGTTGCAGCCCGGGCAGAAAATTCACGCCGAAGAGCGTCTCGAGCGGAATATCCAGCTCGACCTGCCCGTCGTCGCCGTCCATCATGCGCTCGAGCACGAGCGAGGACACCTGCCCCACATGCTCGGTATCGACGCTCACGGCTGTGATGGTCCCGTCCGCATCCGTGCGGTAGGTATAATAGTCCCCCTGCACCTGCACCGTCGCCGCCGAGACGGCGGCGTTGATCTTCAACTGCATGAGATCGCAGGCAGAGTTGACGGCCAGCTGCGTGATCAGGTGCAGTACCGACACGGTGAAATATGCCATGCCGCCCAGCAGCACGAGCACCAGCAGCAGCGCCGCCGCCTTCCGGTTTGGCCGCAGCGAGCGCCGGCGGCGGGCGGCCGGTCTCCAGCGGCGAGACGCACAAATCATAGCAGATCCCCCCTGCCATGCTATGCAGCGGCAGAGCGATTCATGCACTTAGTGCAGAGATTCTACAATGGCGCAGAAGGTATTGCCGCGCTCTTCAAAGTTTTTGAAGAGATCAAACGACGAGCAGGCCGGCGAGAGCGTCACGATATCCCCCGGCTGCGCAAGGCCATAGGCCGTCTCGACCGCCGCGCGGAAGTCCGGTGCCTCGACGAGCGGCAGCTTTCCCGGGTCATAGAAATTCGATGCGCGGATGGCGGAAGCAATGCGCTGTGCCGTCTCACCAACAACGACCGCCGCCTTTGCATGCAGGCAGACCTCGTCGCCGAGCGTGTCAAACGGGATGTGCTTGTCGTGCCCGCCGAGAATGATGACCGGCGGCTTCGGCAGCGCATGCAGACCCGCGATCGTGCGCGAGGGGCTCGAGGCGATGGAATCGTTGATGAACGTGATGCCGTTGAGCTCGCGGATGCGCTCCATGCGGTGCGGCACACCGGAGAAGGTGTGCGCGACCTGAATGCACGCCGCATTACCAACCAGGCCGTCGGTCGCGGCAAAGGCCGCCATATAGTTTTCCACGTTGTGCGCACCGGGGATGCGGATCTCGTCAGCATTCAGGATCTTCTCCGCCACGCCGTCATGCGCGCGGTAAATGACGCCGTCAGCGCTGTAAACACCGTTTTTCACCGGGCCGATGCTGCTGAAATAGCGCACGTGCCCCGGCGCCTCGGCTGCGAAACGCGGGGTGTGGGCATCCTTCGCGTTGAGCACAAGTACGCCGTCCGGCCGCTGACCACGGTAAATGCTGCACTTGGCTGACACATAGTCCTCAAAATCCGGATGCACATCCAGATGGTTCGGCGAAATGTTCGTGATGATGGCCACATCGGGCGCGCAGTGCATGCTGTGCAGCTGGAAGCTGCTGAGCTCGAGCACGGCAAAATCCTCCGGCCGGATGTCCGGGATACGATCAAAGAGCGGCGTGCCGATGTTGCCGCCGAGGTGCACGGTGTGCCCCTGCGCGCGCAGGAGCTCAGCCGTGATGGTCGAGGTCGTGGTTTTGCCGTCGCTGCCAGTGATGGCAAGGATACGGCACGGGCAGAGGTTGCAGAATGCCTCCATCTCGGAGGTGAGGATCGCGCCGTTTTGCGCAGCCTTGCGCAGCTGCGGCACGATCGGCAGCACGCCCGGCGTGCGGAAGATGACATCAAAGTCCAGATGCTCCAGATAGTCCGCGCCGAGGGCAAACTTCGCGCCCTGCGCCGCGGCCTCGTCCCCGGCCGCACCAAGCTGCGCGCGCTCGCGCCGGTCGCACACCGTCACGTCGCAGCCGCTGCGCAGCAGCACGCGCACGAGCGGCTGATTGCTCACGCCGAAGCCGATGACGCCGATGCGCTTGTCGCGCAGGTAGTCGATATAATCCGAAAAGGTCATGCTGACACTCCTTTTGAAGAAAAAGAATCTTATAAGCGATTATACCGCCCATTTGACGCGATTACAAGAAAATAAATCGCCGCAGCGCTTGACGTACTGCGGCAGGATGTGTAAAATAGTCGGGCGAGTGAGCCGGACAGCCGCGGGCACGAGCCGAAAGGCTGTGCGTGAGGAAAGTCCGGGCTCCGCAGGGCAAGGATAACGGGTAACACCCGCCAGGGGCGACCCTCGGACAAGTGCAACAGAAAGATACCGCCCGAGCGATCGGGTAAGGGTGGAAAAGTGAGGTAAGAGCTCACTCGCCGGCTGGAGACAGTGCGGCGCTGTAAACTCTATCCGGAGCAACACCGCGGAGGGACATACGGCTGGCCCGGCCGTCCCATGGAGGTGGCTGGAACGCACCGGCAACGGTGCGTCTAGATAGATGGCTGTCGATTACAGAACCCGGCTTACAGGCTCACTCGCAATTGCAAGACCCCGCCGAACGGCGGGGTCTTGCTGTATGCTGCAAAGTGCCGTTGCGCAGCGGGTACGCACCTGCTATAATCGATATACGACGTGCACCGCCGATATTCGTCATACGGAGGCTTGGCATATGTACTACTCGCAGCTCGTAAAAACAGCGTGCACCATCCTGTTTCAGGCGCACAAGGACGATCTCGACAAGGGCGGCTACCCCTACGTGTTCCACCCGTTTTATCTCGCCACGCAGATGGACGACGAAGCATCAACGTGCGTGGCGCTGCTGCACGACGTGATTGAGGATCACGGAGATGTGTATTCCTTCGCGGATCTGGAGCGCGCCGGTTTTCCCGCATCCGTGCTCGATGCACTCCGGCTGCTGACGCACGCCGAGGGCGTGCCCTATATGGACTACGTGCAGGCGCTGGCGAAAAATCCGATCGCACGCAGGGTCAAGTGCGCCGACCTGCGGCACAATCTCGACACCCGGCGGATCGACGGCGCTGCGCCCGCGAAAAAGGGCATCTATCTGCAGGCGCTGGCCTATTTGGAGAAAACGGAATAACAAAAAACCTGTAACCGTTACGGTTACAGGTTTTTTTGGAGCTGCTACCCGGATTCGGACCGGGGACCTCATCCTTACCAAGGATGCGCTCTACCGACTGAGCTATAGCAGCATACAAAGCCCGCGGAGCTTTCGCCCCGCGGGTGGCGACCGAGAAGGGACTTGAACCCTCGACCTCTAGCGTGACAGGCTAGCGTTCTAACCGACTGAACTACTCGGCCTCGTCGCCTCAGCGCTTGTTTAATATACCAGACGAATCGACCGGTGTCAAGTAATTTTTGAAAAAATTTTCGGCGTTTTTCATTTTTCCGCCGCGGCCGGTTTTCCCGGGCGTGAAAATGTCTCCCGGGCAGAAATCACCCGGGAGACATACGCGGGAAAATTACTTTGTGATCTGGAAAGCGCGCGTGATGGGCGCTGCCTGATAGTTGCCGCCCAGAGTCACGACCGTCATAACATAGCGGCCGGGCTCGGTCGGAGGCGTTGTGGTGCTGGAATACGGCTTCCACTTGCTGGTGAAGCCGGAGTACAGGTAGTGCACATTCGTCTGCTTTTCAGCGGGATTACCGTCATACATCAGCGTTACGCCGAAGTCAAAACTCTTTGCCTCCTCAGCGGTCAGCTTGCCGTTGGGAATAGTCTGGTTCCACTGCAGCTTCACGCCGGAGTAGTGCTTTTTCACAACGAGTGCACCCATACCGAAGCCGGTCTCGTAGTTCTTGTTGTTCGTGATCGCGTAAACGGTGTAGATGCCCGCCTGATCCGGCGTGCCGAAGGCCACGCGGACATTGTCAAGCAGGCCGGGGAACTTGTTGAGCGCCTCGTTGAGCTTGACGAGCGTGTCAATATCAATGCCGACCGTCTTGAGCAAATCCTTCACAGACTGCGGCAGCTTGTCGCCCTTGCCGACGATGTCACTCAAGAGCTTGCGCAGCTCGCCGACCGTCGTGCCCTTCTGCATCATCTCCGTGAGCGTCTTCTGGTGGAGGCCTTTGAGCGTCTTGTCAATGAGATCGATGATCGTGCCCTTTGTCATACGCTCGGGCAGCTGCACGAACACGCTGCCGGTCACATCGCTGGTCATGCCGCCATAGATGGTGTAGATGTCGAACTTGTCGGCCGGATTGGTGGTGATGAAGCCCTCGCCCAGCTTATCTTTGGCCTCTTCGGCATAGATGCTCGTCGAGTGCACCTTAACGGAGACTTTCGCCTTGTTGACCGTGAGGGTGCCCTCCACGTTCTTGCAGGGACGATACTCGCCATTGCCGCTGTAGCTCACGCGGACCTTTTGGTTCTCGCCGGCGCCCATCTGGGGGTAGGTCAGCAGGTTCACCGTGCCACCGGCAACCGGTGCCCAGTTCGGAACACCGCCGCTGATGCCGCCGTCTTCCTCGCCGAGCACATTTTCACCATAGTACTCGAACGTGAAGTCAGCCGCACTCAGCGTGCTCTTTTCGGGCAGCGTGGAGGCGTCCCAGTCGATGAGGTTTTCAAAGATCGCCTGCAGCATGGCATTGGCGTCCATGTTGTAGGTGATGGAAGCGCCGGATTTGAGCACGACCGCGCTGGCGGTACGATGATCCTCCATATTGACCTTGACGTCATCCAGCTTGAGCGGCTTGTAGTCGGCATTGCCGTTCCACACGAAGTGGATGGTCTGTGATCCGAGACCAAATTTAACAAACTGGTCAATAAAGTCGCTGCCCGTCGGGCTATAATTCAAGGGCTGATAATTTTTGATACCGGCGTTGTACTGCACCGTCACGTCGTCGATAGAGATATTCGGATCCGTGCTCTCAAGCAGCGCATCGCGCAGGGCCTGCGCGGTCTCCTCATAGTTGATGCTCTGATCGCGATTGTAGACCATCGCGACCGTCATGCCCTCGGTCACACCCTCTTTGAGCTGGAACGGTGCGTCCGCGCGGCCGGTGACGGCCACATTCCCTTTCCACTGCCAGGCGGCGTTGTCTTTGCTGCCGCCCCAGGTGATGCGCACTTCCTGCGTACCTTCACCGATGGCGGGATAGGTCAGCAAATCTTTTGTGCCGCCTTCCAGCGGCATCCATGCTTTGCCGGCGCCGACAAAAGATCCGCTCTCAGCCGTAACATAATACTCGATGGTCACATCTTCCACGGTCAGAGTCGGGTTCGTGCTCACAACGACCGCATCCCAGACCTGCTGCCGGATGTTGTCGTAGATCGCCGCGCCGTCGGCAGTGAAGGCGAGCTGGAACGTCGGGTTTTCCTTCGTCACCACTTCGATGCCCGGGCGCTCGGTGAAGGTCACCGTCGTCGTGGCCGAGGACGCCTTGTAAGTATTGTCACCCTTGAAGCTGATCTGGATCTGCTGGTCACCCGCAGAAATGGCGGGGTAGTTTACGGAATTGACCGTACCGCCTTCCAGAGGTGCCCAAGCACGGCCAAGAGCGCCGAGAGAGCCGGTCGTCGCAGTGGCATAGTACTTGATCTCCGTATTCTCTGCCGTCAGAGACGGGGTAGTCCCCTCGTCAACGACCTGCTGGAGAATGGCTGCACGCAGCGCGTCGGAATCGACGGTCGTGGCATCCGTATACGGCAGCGCGACCTTCTGGTCAGGCTTAAGAACGATGTTGGACGACTCACGATCGGCAAAGGTTACCGTGACCTCCGCGGAAGCAGCACCATATGTGTCGTTGCCGGCATAGGAAATGCGGATCTGCTGATCGCCTTCGGAAATGGCGGGATAGTTCAGGTCGTCGACCTTGCCGCCCTCCAGAGGTGCCCAAGCACGGCCAAGAGCGCCGAGAGAGCCGGTCGTCGCCGTGGCATAGTACTCAATGGTCACGTCGTTAACCTTCAGGTCGGGCGCGGTGTTCTCCACGACCTGAGCAAAGATGGCCGCGCGCAGCGCGTCAGCATTCAGCGTGCCGTCTTCATTGTACGGCAGCTTCACGCTGACACCTTCCTTGAGCGTGATGGACGAAGAGAGCTTCTCCGCCTTCGTCAGCGTCACTTCCGCTGTCGTGCCGGCAAGGCGGACCTTGTAGTCACCATCCTTGTTGTCGGCCAGTGCGGGACAGGTATATTCAACGCTGAGCTTTCCTAATCCTTCCTTCTTGGTAGTGCCACCAGCAACCGAGCCCCAATAGCTGTTAAAGCTCGGTGCCAATCCCTTCATAAAGTGGCACTGGTACTCAAAGCCCTTATTAACAATTGCGTCCTGCTCCTCCGCGGTCATCTGGTCGAAACCTTCGACCAGTGCCGCCGCAAGAATGCGGTTCACATCACCCGCCGACGTTCCGGCCGGAATAACAGCCGTACCGTCATGCAGTGTGTAGCCGCTGCTATCCGCCGCGAACACGGCCGGCGAGAACGCGCCGACCTGCGACAGCAGCAGCACCGCCAGCAGGCACGCCAGCACCCGCTGCAGTTTCTTACCTGTCATGATGTTTCCTCCTTTGTTTTGTTTCCATTTTGCCACGTTGGTCTTGCATGCCCGCGCATGCATGGGACTCTATCATCCCATATAGGTGTTAAGAACACGTTAACAAATCACCCAAAAAATTTCAATTTATTTATTTAAAAAATTTTATGATTATTTCGAAAGCTATCTATTCAAAATTCTGATACAATCGCAAAGAAATATAACAAAAAACTTTCTGCCCAAAAGCCGCATTTCCCTCTTGCATTTTTTTGCGCGGTGTGCTATATTATTTGAGCAATTAAGATATCCGGGTGTAGCGCAGTTGGTAGCGTGCTTGAATGGGGTTCAAGAGGCCGGAAGTTCGAATCTTCTCACTCGGACCAAAATCCGCTGAAGCAAAATGCTTCGGCGGATTTTTTCGTTTCTCCCCTCCCCCACAATTCTGTACAGTATGTAAACTCCGCGCGCAGGGACTTGACGATTTTCGCGCGGAGCCTATAATTAGTGGCTCAGGAACGAAAAAACGACATCAGGTGACCCCATGAACATCGCGCAATGCATCCTTTATATTTTGGCCGGACTGGGCGCCGGCGTTGTGACCGGTCTGGCCGGTCTGTCCGCCGCCGTGGTCATCACGCCCGTGCTCGTCAGCCTCTGCGGCTGGGCCAGCTATGACGCCGTGACCGTGGCGCTGGCGTCCGACGTGCTGGCGAGCCTGCTCTCGGCATATACATACTACAAAAATAAGAACATCGACCTCAAGCGCGGCAGTCTTGTCACGGTCACGGCCTTTCTCGGCACGATCATCGGCAGCTACTGCGACTATCTCTTCAGCCAGCAGTCGCCGGACGGCCTTGGCTACATCTCCATGCTCACGACAGTCTTTCTCGGCTTCAAGTTTCTGCTCAAGCCGATCACCGGCGGGCACGGCGCCGGAGCTGCATCCGGCCCATCCACCGGCAAGACCATCCTCGCCATGGTGCTTGGCTGCGGCATCGGCTGGGTCTGCGGCTTTACCGGCAGCGGCGGCGGCATCCTGATGCTGACGGTTTTTACGCTGGTGCTTGGCTATAATCTGAAAGTCGCCGTCGGCACCAGCACGATGATCATGTCGCTCGTCGCGCTGACCGGCGCCGTCAGCCATGTCTCGCTGGGTGCGCAGCTCTTTCCGCTGCCCATGGCGATCGTCGTTGCCTCGTGCCTCCTTGGCGCGGTCGTCTCCGCAAAATATGCCAACCGTTGTGAGATCCGGCGCCTGAATCGAATTGTCGGCATCGTGCTGATTCTGCTGGGCGCCGCCACAATCCTGATCAAACTGCTATAAGATTTTGATGATAAAAGATCCTGCGCTCTCTGATGGAGCGCAGGATCTTAATTTTTCATCGCTTAGCGCAAAGATTGTTCCATACCTGACAAAAAAATTGAACTTTATGAAGTTTTTTCGGCACCTACAGCATTCGACACGTTTCTACTCCCTTCTGTGTTAAACTGCGCATCGCAGCGACCGGAAGACGCGCCGGAAACTGCAAATACGCTGAACAAAAAGGAGATCGCCATGGACTTTAAAAAATTGTACTTCACCCTCTTCAACACCCTGAGCGACGCCGTGGAACACATCAACACCCACGACTATGAGGAGGCAAGGCTGCTGCTGATCCATGCGCAGCAGGAAGCCGAGGAGTGCTACATCGCAGGCGCGGCAAATAGTTGACCGCACACAGCAGACAAACCGGGCAGAACCGCTTTTGCGGCTCTGCCCGGTTTGCATGGGGAAGCATATTACTGCTTGTTCATAACGTTTTTGCAAAACTCCATCAGAATCGTCGCGACCTGTTCGCGCGTCGCGCTGCCCTGCGGGTCAAGATAGGTCTGGCCACCGTTGCTCGCGCCGGAGATCAAGCCCAGCGCCACAGCGTCTGCAAGCGCGTCCTTTGCCCAGTCGGACACGCTGCCCGCATCCGGGTAGCTGCTCAGATCCGCCGGTGTCCAGGTATGCTCCAGCTTGAGGATCTGATCGGCATAGCCCATGAGGATGACCGCGATCTGCTCGCGCGTGACGGGCAGGTCCGGGTCAAACGTCGTGGCGGATGTGCCGGAGACCACACCTTTGGTGTAAGCCCAGCGCACCGCATTGACATACCAATCCTGCTTCAGATCCACAAACGGATACCAGCCGCTCGTCTCTGGCTCGCCCTCAAGGTTGTAAAGAATCTGCACGATCTGTGCGCGCGTCGTCGCCAGCTTCGGCGCGAACCGATCGCTGTCGATGCCGCGCATGAGGCGGTGTGTGTAGCAATAATTGATGCCGTCATAGGCCCAGTCGTGGGACACGTCCGCAAACTTGTCGGCCGTGAGCAGGTTGGCAAAATGGATCTCCGCGTCCAAAAACTGCTCATTTCCGTCTTCATAATAACCGACTCGATCCCAGTCATCCTGAGAGCCGGCATACTCTACAGTCTTCAGACTTGTGCAATCGCTGAATGCACGCATGTTTATTAGTTGCATGGACAACGGAATCCAGACCGTCTCCAGCGCGCTGCAGCCCGAAAAGGCGTTGTAATCGATCTGTTCGACTCCCTCAGGAATGACCACAGAAGTCAGCGCTGTGCACTCGGAAAAGTTATAGTCTTCGATCCACTTGACCGTGCCCGGAATTGTCACACTTGTGAGATTCTTACATCCCTTGCACAAGTCGTTCGGAAAGAGCGTCACGCCCTCCGGAATCACCAGCTCCGTCACGCCGGAATCGCTGAACGCGCCGGTACCGATCTTCTTCAGATTGTTCGACAGCCGAATGGTCTTCAGCGCAGAACAGGCTTGAAACACATAATCACCGATCTCCGTCACGCTGTCCGGGAGCGAGATACTCTGCAGCTCCATACAGCCACACAGAGCATCGTCCCCCAATGTCTCAACGCCGTCCGGGATCGTCAGCTCCTGAAAGCTACAGCTGCGGAATGCAGAACTGCCGATCGTTTTTAAGCTGGAGGGCAATTTGATCTCCTGCAGCTGCTTGCAGCCGGAGAAAGCCGCCTGCATGATCTCCGTCACCGTATCCGGAATCACGACCTCGGTCAGATTCTTACAGCCGTTCATGCCACCGACCGCCTTCAGAGAGGCAGGATAGACAACGCGCGTTACGCTCTCACAGCCGGAGAACGCCCCGGCACCAAGCTCTGTCAGCGAATTGCCCAATGTCAATGTCTGCGCATTTTTGCAGTTTTTAAATGCAACGTTGCCGATACTGATAACACTGTCCGGGATCTCGATTGCCTGCAGCGACGTGCAGTCCGAAAAAGCATACGGCTCGATCGTCTCCAGTTTGTCCGGGAACGTGATGCTCTTGAGCGAAGAACAGCCAGAAAACGCGCTCTTGCCAATCCATGTCACGTTCTCCGGAATGTTCACCTCTTTCAATCTTTCGCAATGATAAAAAGTAAATTGACTGATCATCGTCATATCTTTCGGCAAACGTACGCGCTCCAAGTTGCTGCAGTCGGAAAAAGCATGGTTTTCAACCGACGGAACACCGTCACCAATCGTGACCTCTTTGAGTCTGGTACATTTATAAAATGTGTAGGATCCAACAGACTGCAGTGTGCCCGGAAGCGTGACACGCTTCAGATTCTTGCGCTCTTGGAACGCTCTGTCGCTGATCGCCTGGATCGTGACGCCATCGACCTGCTCCGGGACGATCATCTCCGTGACAGTATCATCGCAGTCCACGACTTCGCCCTTTTCCATATCCACATAAATATTACCGCCCGTGACCGGGACGGCCTTGCGCGTGCTCTCGTCCGCGAACGCCGCCGTCGGCAGCAGCGCAGCGAGCATGAGCACAGCCAGAAGGAAGCTGAATATCCGCTTTTTCATATGTTTCTCCTTTCGCCGAAGGTCGGGAACCGATACCGTCCCGCCTCGGAATTCTCTGAGCAAGAGTATACCAGAGCGAAAAAATGCCGTCAATTCCATGATCATAAAATGATCCGCAGCATATACGGTGCAAAATTGCCCGGCACTTCCATGTGCCGGGCAATTTTCCGTGATTACCCGAGCTGGCGGGTCTTTTCAAACGCGGCGTCCACGGCTGCGATGCAGCTGCCGCGAAAACCGCGCTGCTCGAGCGCGTCCACACCGGCGATCGTGCTGCCGCCGGGGCTGCAGACATCGTCCTTGAGCTGCTCCGGGTGCTTGCCGGACTGCAGCACCATCTCCGCGCTGCCGGCAAGCATCTGCGCCGCATAGCGGATGGCTTTCGCGCGCGGCAGGCCGCACTTGACGCCGCCGTCGGCCAGCGCCTCCATAAACATATACGCAAATGCGGGGCCGCAGCCGGTGATGGCACAGCCGGCGTCGATGAGCGTCTCGGGGATGGGATCGACGATGCCCGCGTCCGCCATGAGCGAACAAAACGCCGCGAGATCGGCATCCGTGACATTGCCATTGGCGCAATAGAGCACCACGCCCTGCCCCACGGCACAGGCGGTGTTCGGCAGGATGCGGATGATCTTCTTATCCGCGCCGAGCAGATGCGCGAGCCGCTCGAGCTGCACACCGGCGAGCATGGACACAAAGATGCTCTCCGACGCTGCGATGGGCGCCGCCAGCGACTGCGCAACGCCGTCGATCATCTGCGGCTTGACGCCGAGGAATACGAATTTACTGCCGCTCAGGATCTCCTCCGGCGCGGCCGCCTGACAGCCTAGCCGCTCGGCCGCCGCCGCGCTGTGCGCGGGGCTGCTGCAGGCAACAGCGACCTTCTCCCCCGTGACCTGCCGGGCCGCGGCGGACGCCAGCGCGCCGCCCATATTGCCGGCACCGATAAAACCGGCTTCATACTTCGTCATGGTGCTTTCCTCCTCAGCGGATCTGTCCGTCGCCGCGGATAATATATTTATAGGTGCTCAGCTCGTCGAGCCCCATGGGGCCGCGGGCGTGGAGCTTCTGCGTAGAGATGCCCATCTCGCAGCCGAGGCCGAACTCGCCGCCGTCGGTAAAGCGGGTGGAGACATTGACATACGTTGCCGCGCTGTCCGTGCCATTGATGAAGCGCTCGGCACTTTCGGCGTTCTCGGTGACGATGGCATCGCTATGGTGCGTCGAGTGTGCAAGCACGTGCGCGATAGCGGCGTCCAGACTGTCGACCACGCCGACGGCGAGGATATAGTCCAGATACTCCGTGTCAAAGTCCTTGTCGGATGCGGGTGTGCCGTCGATGATCTGCGCCGCTGCCGCATCGAGCCGCAGCTCGACCGGCGTAAGGCCCTTCGCCGCGCGGTCGTCGACCAGCACCTTTTTGAGCATGGGCAGAAACTCAGCCGCGACCGCCCGATGCACAAGGCAGACCTCCTCGGCATTGCAGACCGAGGGGCGGCTGGTCTTGGCGTTTTCAATGATGCGCACGGCCTTATCAAGGTCAGCATATTCGTCCACGTAGACATGGCAGATGCCGGTGCCGGTCTCGATGCAGGGAACGGTGGCATTCTGCACACAGGCGCGGATGAGCCCGGCCCCGCCGCGCGGGATGAGCAGGTCGACGAGGCCCTTGGCCTGCATGATCTCCGTGGCGCTCTGGTGGCTGGTATCCTCGACGATGTTGACAATGTCCGGATCGCCGCCGACGGACGCGATGCCCTGCTTGAGCGCGGCCACGATGGCCTTCGCCGTGTGGAAGGCCTCCTTGCCGCTGCGGAGCATGCAGACGTTGCCGCTCTTGATGGCGAGCGCCGCAGCATCAGACGTGACGTTTGGGCGGCTCTCATAGATAATCGCGACCAGACCGAGTGGCACCTGTTTTTTGTAGATCTTCATGCCATTGGGGTGGTCGATCTGCGCAAGGATGCGCCCCGTGTGGTCCGGCAGCGCCACGGTCGCACGGATACCGTCGGCCATGGCGTCGATGCGGCCCCGGTCCAGATAGAGCCGGTCGAGCATTACGTCCGAGATATGGCCGCGTGCAGCGTCCATGTCCTCGGCATTGCAGCGCAGAATGGCATCGCACTCCGCCTGCAGACTGTCGGCCATGGCGGACAGGATGCGGTTTTTGTCCTCGGCAGCAGCGTTGCAGATGCTGGGCCATGCGGACTTCGTCCGCTTGAGAATGTCCATAGTCGTCATAGTAGTCCCTCCTCAGGAATGTGGTATCAGGAATCGGGTGCCTGCGCGTCTACCGTCCACGATGTCATAGAGGACCTCGGGCTTTTCGCCGTTGGCAATGACCATCTCGCAGCCGGACGCCGTTGCGATCTGCGCAGCGTGCAGCTTCGTGACCATGCCGCCGGTGGCGAGCGCGGAGCCCTTATCCCCGGCGAGTGAGAGAATATGCGCATCAATGACCGGCACCGTCTCGATGAGATGCGCGTCCGGATTCTTGTGCGGATCGCTGTCATACAGGCCGTCAATGTCCGAGAGCAGGATCAGCAGATCCGCACCAATGGCGGCGGCCACGATGGCCGAGAGGCTGTCGTTCTCACCGATGGTGTTGTCCACGCCGATCTCATCCGTCGCCACAGCGTCATTTTCGTTGATGACCGGCAGTGCTCCCAGCTCCAGCAGGCGCGAGAGCGTATTGCGCACATTGCGGCTGCGCTGCTCGCTGCGGATGTCCTCGCCGGTCAGCAGCAGCTGCGCCACGATATGATTATACTCCGCGAAGAGCTTATCATAAAAATACATCAGCTCGCACTGGCCGACGGCGGCGGCCGCCTGCTTGCCAGGCATATCCGCCGGGCGCCCGGGCAGGTTGAGCTTGCCGACGCCCATACCGATGGCGCCAGACGAGACAAGAATGATCTCATGACCCGCATTTTTCAGATCACTGAGTACTTTGCACAGCCGCTCCATGCGCTGAATGTTCAGCCGCCCGGTCGCGTGCGCCAGTGTGGAAGTTCCGACTTTGATAACGATTCGCATAATGATCCCTCTTGCTGAATAACTGCATTTATTATAGCGCATCCGGCGCAAAATTGCATCCCTTTTTGTCTTTGCTGCGCAAAAGAACCGCCAAAAATCACGCGCGCACGGCCGGACATTTCGGTGACCTGCTCACGGAGCACCCGGAAATCGGCGGCGAGCTCGTGACCGGCCTGAAAAAGCCGAGACCGCCAAGGCTGGCGACGCGCATCGGCGCTGATATGCCAACGCCGGCGCCATCAGCGCATTCCTCGCCGGCATCAACGTCTGCCGGAATGAGGAAAAAAGACGCGAATTCTTCTGCGGCCATCTGAAGATGGCGGAAAAAGAAGCGATGCTGCGCCTGCAGGGCGACTATGCGGCCGACATCCGCATGTGCGACCGGATCGAGACCGAGCCGCCGCGGATGGCCGACGATATGTTCTGCGGTCTGGCCATGCGCAGCCGCTGAACGCACAACGGGAGACGCCCAATGGCGTCTCCCGCTGCATGTGAAAGAAGAACGAACGCCTGTCTGCACTCAGTCTGCAAACAGCGGCGTCGTCAGATAGCGGTCGCCGGTGTCCGGAAGAAGCACGACAATGGTCTTACCCTTGTTCTCCGGGCGCTTGGCCAGCTCAATTGCCGCCCAGACGGCAGCGCCGGAGGAAATGCCGACCAGCACGCCTTCCTTATGACCGATCAGGCGGCCGGTCGCAAACGCGTCCTCATTGCTGACCGGGATGATTTCATCATAGACCTTTGTGTTGAGCACATCCGGCACAAAGCCCGCGCCGATGCCCTGGATCTTATGCGGGCCGGCGTGGCCCTCGCTCAGGACCGGAGAGGTCGCCGGCTCCACGGCCACGACCTTGACCTTCGGGCACTGGGACTTCAGGTACTCGCCGACACCCGTCACAGTGCCGCCGGTACCGACGCCCGCAACAAAGATATCCACATTGCCGTCCGTATCCTCCCAGATCTCCGGGCCGGTCGTCGTGCGGTGGATCGCCGGGTTGGCCGGGTTGACAAACTGGCCGGGGACAAAGCTGTCGGGGATCTGCGCGGCCAGCTCGTTGGCCTTCGCGATGGCCCCCTTCATGCCCTGCGCGCCGTCCGTGAGGACGAGCTCCGCGCCATAGGCCTTCATGATCTGTCGGCGCTCCACGCTCATGGTCTCCGGCATGACAATAATGATGCGGTAACCTCTGGCCGCGGCGACGGACGCCAGGCCAATGCCGGTGTTGCCGGACGTGGGCTCAATGATCACGGAGTTCGGCTTGAGCGCACCGCGCTGCTCCGCATCCTGGATCATGGCCAGAGCCACGCGGTCTTTCACGGAGCCAGCTGGATTGAAGTACTCGAGCTTTGCCAGAATGCGGGCTTCGAGCTGCTGCTCTTTTTCAATATGCGTCAGCTCCAGAAGGGGCGTTTTTCCGATCAGCTGGTCAGCGGATGTATAAATCTTGCTCATGAGATGTTCCTCCATTTAAGTGTCATAATTTTAATATGTATGTGCGTATGTTTCATGTCTCGCTGGATGTACGCTCTCTGCGCGTCAGCCGGTACAGCAGTGCCAGCAGATACACAGGCGTCCGGAAATGCGGTTTTGCATTTTTCATCGCCTACGTTCTCTATAGGTTAATAGGATTATATCGCGTTTTTCCCAGTATGTCAATAGGGAATTTCATTTTCTTTTCCCGCGAAAAATTCGTTAATAGACGCTCGCCTATTAACTGACCAAGTTATTAAAAAGCAACAAGCAAGGCGTGATTCATCTTTTTTGCGGCCATTTTCGGGACTTTTTCGGGCAAATGTGTGGAAAATCACCGCCGTTTTCTCAAATCTTTGCGCCAGCGGGCTTTGCGCGCACGGTTTCCATAGCTTGACTTTTCAGGGGGCGCAGTGTATACTAAACGCATAAGTGTACGTGGGTCGGCATGTGTTACCCGACATCCGGCACAACGGCACTTATGCACATTTATCAAAGGAGTGGAATCAATGAAAAAGTCCCGCAAACTGCTCTGCGTGCTTCTCGCTGCGGTCATGATTTTCAGCATGCTGTCGGTCATGGCTTTTGCAGCCGATGAAGATGTCGCAGCCGAGGAAAGCGTCGCGGCTTCGGTCGAGGAGAATTCTCCGGAGACCGCCGGCGTCATCTCTGACGCACTCGGAAACATTTTCACCAACCTGCCCAACTATCTGGTCGTCGTGAAGACCCCGTGGGGCACCCTCGCAACCGGTGCTCAGGTCGTTCTCTACAACCAGAACAAGGACGAGATTGTTGCGACTGCCGCCGCCACCTATGGTGTCGCGGTCTTCGCCAAGAAGGATCGTCTCAACGCTTACAGCCTGTCCGCCACCTGGACACAGCCATCCACCGGCATGCAGTACAAGTCCGTCCCGCAGCTTTCCGCTGGCAAGCGGCTGGATCTCGACATTGTGACCGTTTACCCGGCATTCCGCATCGGTCTGAAGGACACGGACCATGATGCGTACATTGCCGGCTATAACAATGGCTATGTCGGCCCGAACGACACGCTCACCCGTGCTCAGGCTGCTCAGATCATCTACACGCTCATGACCGATGAAGCGAAGGCAGAGAACGCGAAGAAGAACGGCAAGACCTTCGTCGACGTCAGCAAGACCCACTGGGCATATGAGGCCATCACCATGATGACCAAGGCCGGCGTTATGGTCGGCACCGGCGACGGCAAGTTTGCTCCGGACGCCGTGATCACCCGCGAGCAGTTCGCGACCATGATCGCTCAGCTGTTCAAGATCGAGGTCAACCAGCCCATCACCGGCTATATCTTCAAGGACCTCAACGGCAACTTCGCTGATAAGTACATCAGCCTGCTGTACGCCATGGGCATCCTCGAGGGCAAGGGCGACAACACCTTCGGACCGAAGGACGAGCTGACCCGCGCGCAGGCGATCACGATTGTCAACAAGCTGATCGGCCGTCTGCCTGGCGATGGCACCACCAGCTTCGGCGCTGTCGCTGACCAGATGAAGACCTGGCCCGACAACATGGACACCTCTGCTTGGTATTACGCCGCTGTTCAGGAAGCGACCAACAGCCATGACTACACGCTGGACGTCAACTTCAACACCCTGAAGGATCTTAAGGGCGACTTCTTCCAGAACATCAAGCACCCGGTCACCGAGCGCTGGACTGTGATCAAGTAATTTGATCTGATCAATCTGCAGCAGACACCTTCGGGTGTCTGCTGTTTTTTGCGCGCAATGCGGCAGGGCCCGGCAAATACACCGGGCCCTGCCCCTCTTTCTGATACGCGCCTGAATCAGGTGCGGTCGAACGCGGGATTGGTCATATAGACATTCTTCTGATCCATCTTCTCCGTCGCCAGGCGCAGCGCCTCGCCGAAGCGCTGGTAGTGCACGACCTCACGCTCGCGCAGGAAGCGAATGACGTCCGTCACATCCGGGTCATCGCACAAGCGCAGGATGTTGTCATAGGTCTTGCGGGCCTTCTGCTCGGCCGACATATCCTCCGACAGATCCGCGATCACGTCACCCGTCACACCGATCGTCGCTGCCGTCCACGGTGTGCCGGACGCGAACTGCGGAAACACCCCCGCCGTATGATCGACGAAATACGTGTCATAGCCGGATTGCTTGATCTGCTCCGGTGTCATGCTGCGCGTGAGCTGATAGACGATCGTGCCGACCATTTCCAAGTGCCCCAGTTCCTCAGTCCCTGCCGGTGCGGCGAAAATGTTCCGTTTCTGTTCTCGCGCGCCTCCTGCCGCGCATACACTTTTGCGGGAGGTGCCGCAATGCAAGCACGAACATGGATCTGTACCAAATATCCGGATGAAACGACGCTGCGGAAGGCGGCCGCTGCCTGCAGGCCGCAGATCGAGCACGCGGTACTTGCGGCGCTGCGGGCACGCAGTCTGCTGACGGACGCGGAATACCGCCGCTGCTCTGCCCTGCTCGTCCAGCCGCTGCCATGATCCCCGCCGGAAAATCGCTGCGCGTGGCCGCTTACTGCCGTGTCTCAACCGACCGGGACGATCAAGCAAACTCCTTCGAGAGCCAGCAGCGCTATTTTCGGGAATATATCGCTCGGCAGCCTGGCTGGGAGCTGGCAGGCATTTTTGCCGACGAGGGGCTCTCCGGCACCAGCACGAAAAAGCGGCTGGCGTTTCAGCGCATGATTGCCGGTGCGCGTGCAGGAATGCTCGACCTGATCGTGACAAAGGAGATCTCCCGCTTTGCACGCAACACGCTCGACAGCATCTATTACACGCGCGAGCTCAAGCGCCTTGGTGTCGGTGTGCTGTTTCTAAACGACAACCTCTATACGCTCGACGGGGACGCCGAACTGCGGCTGACAATCCTGGCCTCCATCGCGCAGGAGGAGAGCCGCCGCACCTCCGAGCGCGTCAAATGGGGGCAAAAGCGGCGCATGGAACAGGGCGTTGTGTTTGGCCGCGACCTGCTCGGCTATGACGTGCGCGGCGGGGTGCTGATCGTCAACGAGCCGGGCGCGCAGATCGTGCGGGAGATCTTCCGCAGGTTTGTGAATGACGGCAAAGGCGCGCACACCATTGCGCGCGAACTCAATGAAGCCGGCGTGCCGACCGCACGCGGCGGGCCGTGGCGCAGCAGCGTGATCCTGCGCATCCTGCGCAACGAAAAATACTGCGGCGATCTGGTGCAGAAAAAAACTTACACCCCCGACTATCTGACGCATGAGAAGAAATATAACCGCGGGCAGGAAGCCTATGTCGTCCTGCGCGATCACCATACGCCAATCATTCCGCGCGCCACGTTTGAGGCTGCCGGGCATATCCTGGCAGCGCGCGCACGATCACAGGACGGGCAGCCCAAGCACAGCCGGCGCTATCCCCTTTCCGGCAAGCTCCGGTGCGGTGTGTGCGGCGCAAACTGCGCTGCCCGCTGCAAGACACGGCGCGACGGCAGTGCAGCTCTGTCCTGGCGCTGCTACGCCGCCACAAAATACGGCCGCCCGCACACCGACGCTGCCGGGCACACACGCGGCTGCACCGGGGAGAGCCTGCGAGACGAGGACGCCGTGCACATCCTGGCGCAGGTCTGGACGCTGCTGCCGCTAGATCGCACCGGCATTGCCGCCAATGTGACGGCAGCTCTGAACGCAGTGATTTCTCCGGAGCGGATACGGCCGCTGCAGGCAGAAGTGACAGCTCTGCTCGACGGCACGGCACAGGACGCAGCGTTCTATGCCCAGCTGCTCGACCACATGGTCATTCACGACCGGTCGCACGTCGAAGTCAAGCAGCGTGATTTCCCGGGTACATGGTGCTTTATGCGCGCAGAAACAGCGGCGCCTCCGAGCTGACGGAGGCGCCGCTGTTTTGACTTTGTATTGCATGGAAATTCAGCGTGCAAGAAAGCGCGACAGAAACTCACGCGTCTTGGGGTTCTGCGGGTTTTCAAAAAGCTCATGCGGCTTACCCTGCTCGCAGATGACGCCGTCGGACATATACACGACGTCGCTGGAGACATCGCGCGCAAAGGCCATCTCATGCGTGACGACGATCATCGTCAGCCCCTCTTCGGCCAGCCGGCGCATAACGTCAAGCACTTCACCGACCATCTGCGGATCAAGCGCGCTCGTCGGCTCGTCAAACAGCAGCACTTCCGGCTGCATGGCGAGCGCGCGGGCGATGGCCACACGCTGCTTCTGCCCGCCGGAGAGCTGGGACGGCCGTGCGTTGATATACGGCGCCATGCCGACCTTCGTCAGGTACTCCATGGCGGTCTCCTCGGCCTCCTTACGGCTGCGCTTGAGCGCCGAGACCTGCCCGGCGATGCAGTTATTGAGCGCGGACATGTTGTTGAACAGGTTGAAACTCTGGAACACCATGCCAACCTTCGTGCGGTACTGGATGAGGTTGAAGTCCTTGGCCGTGATGTCCTGCCCGTGGTAGAGCACCTGACCGGAGGACGGTGTCTCGAGCAGATTGATGCAGCGCAGCATCGTGCTCTTGCCGGAGCCGGACGCGCCGATGATGCTCATGACCTCGCCCTTTTTCACGCTGAGGTTGATGTCACGCAGGACGGCATGGTCGCCGAACTGCTTTTGCAGATGTACCAGCTCGATCACATTGTCTGCCACGGCTCAGCCCTCCTTCGTGATATGGATCTCGGCATTGACGTCCGTCTGCGAGCCGAAGATCGTGTAGTTTTCGTTGCCGTCCAGCTTCCGCTCGACCCAGCGCAGCAGGCGCGTGATGGTGAACGTGAGGATGAAATACAGGATGCAGATGACAAAATACGTCTGGAACGTCTGGAAATTCTGGCGCTTGATGATGCCGGCAAAATAGTACAGCTCTGTCACGCCGATGACGTTCAGCACGGAGGTATCCTTGATATTGATGACAAACTCATTGCTGACCGACGGCAGGATATTGCGCATGACCTGCGGGATGATGACCTTGAACATGGTCTGCGCGTGCGTCATGCCGATGGACATGGCGCCCTCAAACTGGCCGCGGTCGATGGAAATGATGCCGCCGCGGACGATCTCGGCCATGTACGCGCCGGTGTTGATGGACACGATGAGGATGCCGGACGGGATGAGCGGCAGCGTGTCGCCGCCGGTCGCGAAAGCATAGCCCCAGTAAATGACCATCGACTGCACCATCATCGGCGTGCCGCGGAAGATCTCGACATAGATTGCAATGATCGCATTGAGCAGCTTGTGCAGCGCGCGCAGGATGGGGTTCTTGGACATCGGCGCCGTGCGCACGACGCCGGTCAGCAGACCAAGTGCAAGGCCGGCCACCGTACTCGTCAGCGCGATGAGCACCGTGTTGCCGACGCCGGTCAGCAGCTGGGGGTAATACTTGATGAAGATGTTCAGGACATCGTTTAAGAAGCTCATAGTTACTCCGTTTTTCTGTCAAGACGAGCGGCAGGCGCCGTGCGAGCGCACAGTGCCTGCCGCCTGCGTCGGTTTGTTTACTTGCGGATGATGACCACGAGGTTGGATTCGTAGTAGGTATCGGTGAAGTCGACCTCCTGCGCACGCTCGGCCGTCGGGCTCATGCCGGCGACGATCGCGTCAATGGCGCCGGAGTTGACCGCGGGGATCAGGGAATCCCACTCCATGGCGTAGATCTCGAGCTTCAGGCCCAGACGGTTGGCGACATACTGCGCGATCTGGACATCGTAGCCGTTGGCGTACAGGCCCTGCTGGCCCTCGCTGCTGATGGGCACGGCACCGAAGGAGCTGCCGTCGGTATCGGTCCAGTTGTACGGCTCGTAAGCGCACTCCATGCCGATCTTCAGGGTGCCGGTCGTGGTGGCCGGAGCGTCACAGTGGACGGCGAACTCCGTGACCTTGCCGCCGGAAGCGAGCGTCACGATCTGCTCCATGAGCTGGGACTTCTGCTCCTCGGTGATCTCGGCCAGAACGGTGTTGATTTGGTCGCGCAGGGCGTTGCCCTTCTTCAGGCCGATGGCGATGCCGACGTCCGCCGCCGTTGCGGTGAAGCCGGTGTCGTTGTTCTTGAACGGCAGGTAAGTCAGCTCATCGTTCGAGCCGCAGACGGAAAGGGCCGTCGGCTCCTCGGCGATGTAGCCGTCAATCGCGCCGCTCTTGAGGGCAGTCAGCAGGTCGGCGAACTCCGGATAGGTGCTCGACTGGACGTCCGGGATCTGGGACAGGGCATCGGCGTGGAACGTGCCCGCCTGCGCCGCGATCTTCGCGCCCTTGAGGTCGGCGATTGTCTTGGCGTTCCGGACATCGACAGAGGCCGTGTCGCTTCCGCCATTGTTGCTGCTGCCGCAGCCGGTGAAGCACGCCACGCAGAACATGACGGCCAAGAGGATGGATACGATTCTTCTGATGTTTGCTTGCATTTTCTACATCTCCTGTCAGAGTGATTCGAAAAAAACAGAGAGCCAGCGACCCGAAATGGTATCGCAGGCTCTCTTGCAAGCATACAAAGAAAACCGTTGATAGTGCTCCACATACGAGGTATGTGACAGTCCTGCGCCTGTTAAGCGCAGTCCCAGCAAGCTCACGACGGCAATCGCGAAACCGCTTCGGCGGAGCAGCCTTTCTCCCGCGACCGCTTGCCGGCGTATATCACGGGGTACTCATCAGATCCGCAACCTCTATCAGGTACTGCATTCTTCTATTTTTTTCTATGGCGTAATCGTAATGCAGAATTCTGCCGTTGTCAACCCTTTTCGTAGTTTTCTGGCTTTTGACGAAAAAAATGAACCATGCCTAAATTTTTTTGTCCGATTTGCAGAGACTCTGCGCGCCCAGGGACCACTTCCGCCGCTTCCGTACCGATGTCGGTGAGTATGGCCGACAGCTCCGGGTACGGCATGGCATAGCGCTGACTGAGGTAGCGCAGGGATGCACCCAGCTCGCCGTCCGGCCCGCCGTACTGCGAGCAGATGAACTTTGCCAGCGCGGGATTGGAATTTTTGATCCGGATCGGGTATTCCAGTTTCTTTTCATAGACAAACATCGCTTACTTTCCCTCTCCTTCCTGCTGCCACGGCCAAGGCGCGTTGAGCCAGTCATAGACGTCCGAGCTTTCCAGATCCCGCAGCGAAATGGGGCCATACTGCTCCACGTACCGCTTGCGGCCCTCAGCGCTCAGGCGAATGCACTTTTGCAGTGTCTCGAACGCCTCACGGTCGTCCGGATGGGTGTCGAGATACAGGTTCAGCTCCCGGATGACAAAATCCATTGCCATCAGCTCGCACAGCGGCGTGCTGAGGTCGCCGGGCTTGTTGACCATGTTCATAAACGGCAGATCCAGCCCCGGAAACAGCGTGCCGCGTGCCAGCGCCATGCGCTTGTCATACGCGGGCTCGCCGGACTGCTGCATGGGCGTCTGCGCCAACGCCAGCGGCGCGCACTCCGGAAGTGAGCCCTGCTTGAAATTGCATTTGTCCACAGTCGTTCCTCCTTTTCCATTTGGGCACTCGGCCCGCACTATCCTATGCAGGCGCGGTTTTGCCCGTGCGGAATGAGACGAAAACAGGCGGCGCCGGATGGCGCCGCCCTATATGCAAGCAATATTTACTTTGCCTTTGGCAGCGCCATGCCCGTCTTTTTGAGCGTGGTGCGCAAAAAGAACAGCGAGAGGATCAGCGAGAAGATCTCCGCGATTGGGAACGCAAACCAGATGCTGCGCAGCACGCCGGTCAGAGACAGCAGGTAGGCAGCCGGGATGAGCACCACGATCTGGCGCGCGATGGAAATAAGCATGCTGTAGACGCTGTAGCCAAACGCCTGACACGACGAGCCGGCCACGATGCTGATACCGGCAAACGCGAACGCCAGACTCATGATGCGCAGCGCGGGCGCGCCGATCTCCAGCATGGCATCCGACGCATCGAACATCAGCAGCAGCTCCTTCGGGATGAGCTGGAACACCAGAAATCCCAACGCCATGATGATGACGGCATAGAGCATACCCAAACGGATCGTCTTATGGATGCGCTCCGGCTTCTGCGCGCCGTAGTTGTAGGCAATGATCGGCACCATACCGTTGTTGAGGCCAAAGACCGGCATGAACACGAAGCTCTGGAGCTTGAAATAAACGCCGAACACCGCGACTGCCGTGGACGAAAACGTGATGAGGATCAGGTTCATGACGAAGCACGTCAGCGACGAGATGCAGCTCATGATGATCGACGGGATGCTGATGGCCGTGATCTCGCCCATGAGCTTGCCGCTCGGGCGGATGTGCCGCAGGCGCAGGTGGATCTCCGGATTCTTGCAATGATTGAGGATGACCGCCACGACCGCGCCCAGGCACTGGCCAATCACCGTCGCCCAGGCCGCGCCGGCAATGCCCATCTTCGGGAAGCCGAGCAGGCCGAAGATGAGGATCGGGTCGAGGATGATATTCGTGATCGCACCGACCAGCTGCGTGATCATGGAATAGATCGTGCGGCCGGTCGCCTGCAGAAAGCGCTCGAAGGTGATCTCGATGAAAACGCCGAACGAGCACAAAATGCAGATGTTCAGATACGTGATGCCGAAATTGACGATCGTCTCAATATCCGTCTGCGTGTGCATATATGCGCGGATGCCGAGCAGGCCGGCGACGAGCACGAGCAGATAGCTCAGCCCCGCGAGCAGCAGACCGTTGACCGCGACCTGATTGACGCGCTCGGCGTTTTTCTGTCCCAGTGCGCGCGACAGCAGCGCGTTGATGCCGACGCCGAAGCCGACAGCGATGGAAATGATGATGTTCTGCAGCGGGAACGCCATGGACACCGCCGTGAGCGCATCCTCGCAGATGCGCGAGACAAAGATACTGTCCACGATGTTGTACAGCGCCTGCACAAGCATGGAGATCATCATCGGGACCGCCATCGACAGCAGGAGCTTATTTTCGGGCATTGTGCCCATTTTATTTTCACGAAGGGTTTCTTCCGGCATATCGTCACTCCTAAAAGTATCTGCAAACAAAGTCCAACGTCACGAATGTTTATTATAGGTTGCCCGCAGCGGAATGTCAAGGTGTGTTGCATTTTTCACTTGAAAACGACGTATGGGTGTGCTATAATAATTGCGCTTGTGGGATTAGTTCATTGGTAGAACACCTGCTTCCCAAGCAGGATAGGCGGGTTCGATTCCCGTATCCCGCTCCACGAACCGCTGCGGACTACATGTTCGCAGCGGCGCTTTTTATAAAGCCGCAGCAAACGCCTGACGCAGACTTGCGTCAGGCGCTTTATTTTATACTGCAGTCCCCCGGCGTGCACGGTGCTTATCCAGCGCTGAAAACACAAAACAGATCAGTCCCATATAGGCAAAGAGAATGGCGAGCGCCGGAAGCTCATACAAAAGCGGCACAGGGAGCCATTTCCAAAACAGATTCAGAATGCTAATATCCACATCCTGACCAAAAACGAAGAAATAGTTTGCGTGCGGGCAAACCGTGTGCCGCAGCAAATGATCGACCAGCAGCGCACCAAAGCCAAGCATCAGAAATGTACCCGCGATACCCGGCAGGTCTTTGGGCCGTGGCCTGTAAAACCCAAGTGTGGCCAGGCTGAGGCCGCAAATGATGATAAGCATGTGCGTGAAATAAAAGCCGAAGATGCGCGGCGTCCAGAGCGAATAGCCGGAAAATGCCGCCTCCGGAAACACAAGCGCCATGAGCGCACCGAGCGGCGCGACGAAAAAGGCAAACCCGAGCAAGGAGCGCCGGTGCGTCAGGATGCCGATTGGGATCAGAAACATATTGATATTACAAAGCTGCAGCGGCAGTTCATTGAACCAGTTGAATTTATCGAGCCCGGATACCTGAAGAAACTCCGCATCCCCGGACAGAAACCACTTGTAAACAAAAAAGCCGATGATATTGACCACGCACAGTGTGATCAGCACAGCCGCGCGCCAACGCTCCGGCTGGCCATGCAGCAGCGCCCAAAGCAGCACGATCGCGCCAATCATGATCGCCACCAGCAGAAAGAAGCCGGCATTAAACGGTCGTATGATCATGGCGTGCCCCCCTTTTGTCGAAAATACAGGCTGTCAGCAAGTACATCACCACAGCCAGCGTGCACCCGGCGATCAGATCGGCCACCGAGTGCTGCTTGACCAGCAGCGTGGACAGGCAGATCAAAATGACCAATACAGCGGACGCCAGACGCAGCCGCTTGCGCGCACGCAGCGGCGGCATGCGAAACGTCGCCAGATGCATGACCAGCGCCTCATAGCAGTGCAGGCTCGGAAACACGTTGACCGGCGCATCGTTGGCATAAATCAGGCGGCAAAGCGCGCGAGCCAAGCCGGGCCCCGCTGCGCTCGGCCGAAAATCGATGCACGTCGGATAAAGCACAAACACGGCCGCACAGACAAACGCACCCGAAAACAGCGCCGCCACCTGCCGGTAAAACACATCCCTGGCCCGGAAACAGGCCCAGAACATGCACCCCGGCACATAGAAATACCACAAAACATAAAACACGATAAAGCCCGGCCAAAACGGAAGCCAGTCATCGAGCGGCAAATGCACGACATGATACCGCAGCCCGAGGTGCTGTGACACAAAATAAAACGCCGACAGCACACCGAAGAGCAGAAACCAGAGCGCATGCCTGTATTTTTGAAACCACGACTGCATCATCCGCCCTCCTTTGCGTGGGACAGTATAGCACACCGGAGCGCCTTCGTGTGAGCATTCGGCCATGTTTTACATCTTAATTCGACAAAATGCGCGCAAATGTATGACAAAAGGCCCGGAGCCAACGGCTTCGGGCCTTTTGTATGAACTATTTTACAGCAGCAAGACGCCGGCCTGCTCGCAGGCGGCGGTCGTCTCATCGTCCCAGACGGACGCCTGCACTTCACCAATGTGCGCCTTGCCGAGCAGGAGCATGGACAGGCGAGACTGGCCGATGCCGCCGCCGATCGTCAGCGGCAGCTCGCCCGCCAGCAGCATCTTGTGATAGGTAAGCTTGCGGCGGTCATCGCAGCCGGAGATGGTCAGCTGGCGGTCCAGACTCTCGGGGTCGACACGGATGCCCATGGACGAGAGCTCAAACGCACAGTCGAGCAGCTCGTTCCAGAACAGAATATCGCCGTTCATGGTCCAGTCGTCATAGTCCGGTGAGCGGCCGTCGTGCGGCTTGCCGGAGCGCAGCGCGCCGCCGATGCCGATGATGAACGTCGTATGGTGCTCGCGCACGAAGGCATGCTCGCGCTCCTTCGGCGTCAGATTCGGATAGCGGTCCTCGAGCTCCTGCGCAGTGATGAACGTCACCTGGCGCTCCAGCTCCGGCAGCACCTGAAGCTGCGGATAGATCGCGCGCATGGTGCGCTGCGTCTCGCAGACGGCAGCGACGATGTCCATAACCGTGGACTTGAGATAGTCCAGATTCCGGTCGCGGCGCTCGATGACCTTTTCCCAGTCCCACTGGTCGACGTAGACCGAGTGCAGATTGTCGAGCACGTCCTCATCGCGGCGGATGGCGTTCATGTCGGTATAGAGGCCCTTTCCGGGGTAGAAATCATAGCGATAGAGGGCCATTCGCTTCCACTTGGCGAGCGACTGGACGACCTGCGCCTCCCGGCCGGTCTGCAGGATGTCGAACGACACCGGGCGCTCATAGCCGTTGAGGTTATCGTTCAGGCCGCTGGACTCTTCCAGAAACAGCGGCGCCGAGACGCGAAACAGGTTCAGATTTGCGGCGAGCTGATCCTCGAACAGGCGCTTGAGCAGGCCGATGGCCTTCTGCGTGTCATAAACGCCGAGCAGGCTCTTGTAGCCCTCGGGAATGTAGGTGTTCATGCTTTGTTTTCCTCGCTTTCTGTGAGCATACGCACGAGCGCCTGATAGACGTCCTCCGCGTGTGCCTTAAAGTAGTGTTCCATCGTGCGCGCCTGCGCCTCATCGGCAGCCAGGAGCTGCATGGAGACAATCTGCCCGATGCCGTCCGAGAGCGCGAGGCGCACATTGCACCCGCCCTCCGGCGTGTTTGTATGCTGCGCGACGATCATGGCGGCGCGGCGCATCTGCTCGGCGATCGGCTCCGTGACGCGGTCGGCCTTCATGCGCACGGAATACGGCAGGCTGCTGGCAACTTCGTTGACGTTGCGGCTGCCCTTTTCCGTGATGCGGTACTTGCCGCCCTCTTCCGTGATGTGCGCCGTATCCACCAATTCCGCGAGACAGTCGGAGTAATCAAAATAGCCGATGCCGTTGTCGCAGAAAACGAGATCGGACAACGTCTGCGCATCCACTGCCGCGGGTAAATGATTCAAAATGTAGAGGATCAGGATCTTAATGTCCAGTTTCTCGTGGATGAAGCCGATGCCTTCCATGGCGCACCTCCCATTTGGAATAATATATGATTATAACGCGGAAAGCGTTTTGTGTAAAGGGTTTTCAAAAGGAAGCACATCGAAAACCGCCACGCATACACTGTTACTGAAGCGTGCTTCAATCTGATGCCAGGAGGTTATGAAATGGCAGACAAAGTGGTACCGGGACCGGTCGAGGGCAGCGCCGCCGTCCGGGAAGCGGTTTGTATCCATACGCGCAAGATATTTGATTCCTGCCGAGACAAAGACTGCGTCGAGGACCTGCGGGTGTACCCCACGGCCTGCTCGCAGGCGAAGCTGGACTGCGCCCTGAGCGTGCGCCCGCGCAGCGCCGAGCTGTTGTGCGCTGATGTGCACGTCAAGGAGATCACCTTCAACAAAGGCTACTACACGGTGGACGTGACGTACTTCTACCGTGTGCGCGGCGAGACGTTCCCCGGCTGCGAGCCGGTGTGCGGCCTTGCGATTTTCGACAAGCGCGTCATGCTCTTCGGCAGCCAGGCGAGCGCGAAGGTGTTCGCCTCCGACGACTGCTGCTGCGACCCGTGCGAAAACGGCCTGCCGATCGGTGTGGTCGAATCCGTCGACCCGATCGCTCTGCACATGAAGCTGGTGGACTGCGGCAGCTCCGTGGAGCCTGAGCAGGAGCCGCGCGCCATCCCGCAGAAGATCCTCGATGCCATGGGCGAGGAACTCTCGCTGACCTGCTGCGGCAAGAAGCTGTACGTGACGCTGGGGCAGTTTTCGATCATCCGGCTTGAGCGCGACACGCAGCTGCTCATCCCGGCGTACGACTACTGCATGCCGGACAAAGCGTGCCAGGGCTCGACCGAGGACGATCCGTGCTCGATGTTCAGCCGCATCCACTTCCCCATCGACGAGTTCTTCCCGCCGGACTGCGTGACGCCGGACGAGGACTACCGCAGCCTGCTGTAAGACCGCGGGCAGCAGAAAAAATCCCATCGGCTTGCACCGATGGGATTTTGCTTTCATTTCTTGTGGACGACCTCACCCGAAGACTTGAGGATGCTGTCCTCCGGGATGACACCGCGCACGCACGACACCGGGTAAATGTTCGAGTGCCGACCGATGACCGTGCCGGGGTTCAGGACGCTGTTGCAGCCGACCTCGACATAGTCGCCAAGGATGGCGCCGACCTTCTTGCGGCCGGTCTCGATGTGCTCGGGGCCGTTTTTGATAACGACCAGCGTCTTGTCGCTCTTGACATTTGACGTGATGGAGCCCGCGCCCATGTGAGCCTTGTAGCCGAGGATGGAATCGCCGACATAGTTAAAATGCGGCGTCTGGACGTTGTCGAACAGGACCACATTTTTCAGCTCGCAGGAATTGCCGACGACGGCATTTTTGCCCACGATCACATTGCCGCGCACGAAGGCACACTGGCGCAGCTCCGCGCCGTGGTCAATGATGCAGGGGCCGGCGATATAGGCGCTGTCAAAAATCTTGGCATCGCGCGCGATCCAGATATTCTCGCTGCGCTGCTCGTATTCCTCCGCCGGGAGCGTCGGGCCGAGCTGAAGAATAAAGTCTCCGATCTCCGCCAGCGCTTCCCACGGATAGGTCTTGCCCGCAAACAGCGGGGCCGCAATTGTCTTGCTCAGGTCGAGCAGGTCTTGTATCGTCATCATGTCATCTCACCCGGATCAGATGCCCGCTCTTCTGCATGGCATCGATCACATACGCAACGTTTTCCTCACACAGCGCGTGCGTGGCCGCCTCGACCATGACGCGCAGCACCGGCTCCGTACCGCTCTTGCGCACGAGGATGCGTCCCTCGTCGCCGAGCCGCTCGGTAACGGTCTGCTCTGCCGCAATGACCGCGGGGTCATTGAGCGTGGCGTCCTTGTCGTCGACCTCCACATTCGTGAGCTGCTGCGGATACTCGCGCACCGGCGCAGCCAGCTCAGAGAGCGTCTTCTTGCGGTCAAGCATGACCTGCATGAGCTTGATGGCCGTCAGCAGCCCGTCACCAGTATTGGCATATTTGCCGAAAATAATGTGCCCGGACTGTTCACCGCCGATCAGATGTCCGTTGGCGCGCATGTTCTCCGCGACGTATTTGTCGCCCACGGCCGTCTTTTCATAGCCGATGCCCGCCTCATCGAGCGCCTTGTACAGGCCGAGGTTGGACATGACCGTCGTAACGACCTTGGAATTGCCGAAGCGGCCCTCGGTCTGCATGTTGCGCGCGCAGACATAGAGGATCTTGTCGCCGTTGACGACCGAGCCGTTTTCGTCCACGGCCAGGCAGCGGTCAGCGTCGCCATCGAAGGCAAAGCCCACGTCCAGCCGGTTGAGGCGGACGTACTTCTGCAGGTTTTCGATATGCGTCGAGCCGCAGTCGCGGTTGATGTTCGTGCCGTCGGGCTCATTGCCGATGACATACGTATCCGCACCGAGCGCGTCAAAAATGTTCTTCGCCATCATCCACGTGCTGCCGTTGGCGCAGTCAAGGCCAACCTTCATGCCCTTGTACGAGTGCGTGGACAGGCTGATAAGATAACCGATGTAGCGGTTGCGGCCGGCGGAATAGTCCTGCGTGCGGCCGATGTTCGCGCCCGTGGCAAACGGGATCTCCAGATTGCCGTCGAGATAGTTCTCGATCTCGTCAATGACGCTCTGCTCCATCTTCTCACCGGCGCTGTTGAGCAGCTTGATGCCGTTGTCCGTATAGGGATTGTGGCTCGCGCTGATCATGATGCCGCAGTCAAAATCGTCCGAACGGACGATATAGGACACGCTCGGCGTCGTCGTCACGTGCATGAGATAGGCATCTGCGCCGGAGGCCGTCAGGCCGGCAGAGAGCGCATTTTCAAACATATAGCTGGATCTGCGGGTATCTTTGCCGATCACGACCGCGCACTTGTGCTCCCGGCCGTAATACCAGCCGAGAAACCGGCCGATCCGGTAGGCGTGTTCCACCGTCAGGCCCTCGTTGGCCTCACCGCGGAAGCCGTCAGTACCGAAATATTTGGACATGGATGCTTTCCTCCGATCATAATCGCCCGCAAACTGCCGCGGGCAACTATTTATTATAACTGCGCAGCAGCGTCCGAGTCAAGATAAATCTCAACATCCGTGTGCAGCTGCAGAAACGACGCGGGGATAAACGTCTCCGGGCGGCCTGTGAGCGTGGCGTTGGCGGCTTTCGCACAGCGCGCGCCAAAGCCGACGAGCAGGATCTTCTTCGCGCACAGAATCGTATGGATGCCGATTGTGATACCCTGCTTCGGCGTCTGCTCAAGTGTGCCGAAATCTGCAGCGATGGCCGCGCGTGTCACTTCCGCGAGCTTGGCGATGTGCGTCTTCTCGCCAAAACCGGCGCCCGGCTCGTTGAACGCAACGTGGCCGCGCTCGCCCAGGCCAAGGATCACCAGATCGAGCCCGCCGGCTGCCTGAATGGCAGCGTCGTAATCCGCCGCGTGCTCGGCATCCGCGTCCGGATCCGGCGCGTGCACGGCCGCAAACGGTTTTGCCGCCATGAGGGGCGAAAACGCCGCACCGACCGCGTGCGCACCCTTACCGGCCGCGCCGCAGTATTCGCACGCCTGAAAGAGCTTCGCCTTGTCAAAGGCAATGTCACTGGCAGCAAGCGCATCGAGCACTTCTGCCGGCAGATCCACAGCGGAGACGGCGATGTTCGCCTCCGGCTTGCGCGCGAGCACATCCGCGACCAGCGCGGTCAGCTCTTTTACAACATCCTGTTTTGTTCCGATGATCGTTTTCATGGTTAGTAACCTCCCATACCATCATCGCGGCCGCGCTCAGAGCGTGACCGTACCGTCAAATACAAATGCCGCAGGGCCGGTCATATACAGCAGGTTCTGCGCCCGGCCCCATGCGATGTGCAGCTTGCCGCCGCGCAGGATCACATCCGCCTCGTCGCCGCACTTGCCCAGCCGCGCCGTGACAGCCAGCGCCGCCGTGGAGCCCGTGCCGCAGGCGAGCGTCTCGCCGCTGCCGCGCTCCCACACGCGCACACGCAGCGTGTGATCGTCCACGACCTCAACAAACTCGATATTCGCCCGCGCGGGGAACATCTTGTGGTTTTCAAACGCGGGGCCGATGCGCGGAAAATCCAGCGCCATGGCATCGTCTACGTAAGTGACGCAGTGCGGGTTGCCGGTGTTCACGGACGAAACGATCCACGTCTCGCCCAGCACGTCGATCGGCTGCTCAAGGAAGGTCTCCCCCGCCGCTGCGACCGGGATCTTCTCCGGCCGGAACTCCGGACTGCCCATGCACACGCGCACGGTCTCGACCGCGCCGTCGACCACGTTCAGCCAGAGTGTTTTGATACCGGCGCGCGTCTCGATCGTGAGCTCGGTCTTGTCCGTCAGGCCGCGGTCATGGACATATTTGCCCACGCAGCGGATGGCGTTGCCGCACATCTCCGAACGGGAACCGTCTGCATTGTACATCTCCATGCAAAAATCTGCGGCGTCTGACGGGCAGATGAGCACGAGGCCGTCCCCACCGATGCCGAAGTGGCGGTCGGACAGGCGGATGGCCGCGGCCGACGGGTCGGGCACCGTCTCATCGAAGCAGTTGACATAGATATAGTCATTGCCGCAGCCCTGCATTTTTGTAAACTTCATCTTGGGTACCTCCTATCCGGGTATGAACCCGCACAAACCGGAAAAACTAAACCGACCTGGAAAGGTGGTAATCTCATGGCGATCATTCTCATCCGGACACTGATCATTTTTCTTGCGCTCATCGTGGCCATGCGCCTCATGGGCAAGCGGCAGCTCGGCGAACTGGAGCTGTCCGAGCTGGTGGTGGCCGTGCTCATTGCGGACATCGCGTCCATCCCGCTGCAAAACCCTTCCCTGCCGCTGAGTTACGGGCTCATACCGCTGCTGGTGCTGTTTTGCTGCGAGCTGATCTTCTCCGGCCTGACGTACAAGAGCATTCACCTGCGCAAGCTGCTCTACGGCCGGCCGAACTTCATCATCGAGCGCGGCCGCATCGCCCAGCAGGCCATGCACCTCAACCGCTTCACACTAGACGAGCTGACGCAGGAACTGCGCAATCAGGGCATCCTCGACATTGCGAGCGTGGAATACGCCGTGCTCGAGACCAACGGTCAGCTCAACATCATCCTCGCCCCGGCACAGCAGCCGGTCACAGCCGAGCAGATGCAGATCGAAACCGAAGACGCCGGCTATTTTTCCATTCTCATCAACAACGGGCGCATCCTGCGCGACAATCTCAAGCGCATGGGGCGCGATGAGCGCTGGCTGCAAAAGCAGGTGCAGCAGCGCGGCACACAGTGCATTGAGGACGTCTATCTGCTGATGATGAATGACGCCGGGCAGATCTATTTTGCAGCGAAGGAGCTTGGATGAAAAAGGAACTGTTTGCAGGCGCGCTGCTGCTCGTGCTTATCGGCCTGTGCGCGTGGAACCTCCAGTATCTGACACGGATGTGCACACAGCTCGACGATGCCGTGGCGCAGGCGGAGACAAGCTGCGCCGCCGGAGACCCGGCGCGCGCCGTCGAGACGCTGCGCGCAGCGGCCGCTCGCTGGAGTGACGCCGAGGACTATGCCCACTGTATGCTCCCACACGAAAGCACAGACGCCGTGACAGAGAGTTTCCGCCGGGCCATCCGCACCGTGGAGACCGGAGACGCGTCCGCTGCGGCAGACATCGACCTGCTGCACGTGCGCATTCAGGCGCTCGCCGACGGGGAGCGCATCACGCTCGGCAATATTTTTTAGCCACGGTCGTTGAGCAGCTTCGTCAGCTCCTGCATGAACGTATCAATGTCCTTGAACTGGCGGTAAACCGAGGCAAAACGCACATAGGCGACCTCGTCCACATCCTTGAGACGCTTCATGACCATCTCACCGACCTGCTCGGTCGTGATCTCGCGCTCGAGCGCACTCTGCAGCTCCTGCTCGATCTCGTCGGCGATCTTCTCAAGCACCGGCAGTGGCACCTTGCGCTTGTCGCAGGCGCGCACCATGCCGTTGATGAGCTTGCTCTTGTCAAAGCTCTGGCGGCTTCCATCGCGCTTGATGACAACGAGCGGCAGCGTCTCAATGATCTCATAGGTCGTAAAGCGCTTCTGGCAGGCGAGGCATTCGCGGCGGCGGCGGATGGTCGCGCCCTCCTCGGCCGGGCGGGAATCAATGACCTTGCTCTCGGCAAAGCCGCAAAACGGGCATTTCATATGTCGCTTCCTCCATATATCTGGTTTCCGATTACTTTACATAATTCCGTACAGTACTATACCACAGCCCCGGCACATTTGCACGAAAAATTTCGCCGTATCTGGCGTTTTCTCCCGCAGATACAGCGAATTTTCAGCTATTTGTACAGATTCTGGAACGCCTCGCGCGTCATGAGCGCATTGAGCACCTCAAGCAGTGCGTTCGTGCTCAGATGCTCGGGCAGGTCAAGCTGCGTGAGCAGCCGCTGCCGGGCGGCGCGGCTGTCCGGCCCGCCGGTGAGCCCGGCGGCGTAAAGGTCGGCCTTCGTGATGCGCGCGCCCGGCGGCGGCGCGTCTTCGCCCTCGATGGTCGCGCTGGCGCGGCGCAGCGCCTCAAGCAGCACCTCCGGCCGCATGCCCTCTACGCCGAGCTTACCCTCCTTGGAGGCAGTGCGCTTGCGCCGCTCCTTGCCGGCCACGTCCGGGATATACGCGTGCTTGACCTGCGCCGGGTCGATCGCCCCGCGCAGATAGTTGCGGATGACAAAGCCAGCCCCGTCGCTGTCCGTGAGGACGATGATGCCGCGCGTTTCGGCCAGGCGGCGCAGCAGCGCCAGCCGCTGGCTGTCATGAAAGATGCCGAAGCCGGACGTCTCCAGAATGGGCGCGTCCACGATCTGCGCGAGCGTGTTTTTATCATACCGTCCCTCGACGATGATGGCCTCGCGGATGCGGATCATGCCGCACCTCCCACAGCGATGCGCAGCAGCAGCTCCTTGAGCAGCTCGGTATCGTCCGCGCCGGTGCTTTTCATGGCAAAGTCCGTCTGCGCGCACAGGTGCACCGCCTCCTCGAGCTGCCAGCCGGAGAACTTTCGGGCCGAGCGCAGGAGGTTTTCCGCGATGAAGTCAAACGGCAGGCCGAGCAGTACGCGCAGGTCGCTCGTGCCGAGACCCGCACGGCGCGCGAGCCGTGCGGCATAGAGCCTGCGCATTTGCTGGCCGATGACAGCGAGCAGGAAAATTGGCGTGTTTGCCTTATCGGCGAGGAGGTCTGCGAGGATGCGCATCGCGCCGTCATAGTCCTGATCGGCCAGCCGGTCGGTCAGCTCATAAGCCACCGCCTCCGGCATCCGGTGCGCCACAGCCAGAATATCCGCGCGCGTGACCGTGTCACCCTGCACATAGGCCGCGATTTTGTCGATCTCCGGGATCATGGTGTTCATCAGCCCGCCGGTGAAGAAAATGAGCTGGCGGGCATCCTCGGATGAAATGCGCTTCTTGTGAGCGTCAAACCGCTTGCCGACCCATTTCACGAGCGCGGGTTCCCCCTGCGCGGTGAACTGGATGAGCTGCCCGTATTTTTTGAATGCCTTCGTCGTCTTCAGGCGGCCGTCCGGCTCAAAGTCCGTGCCCATGACGAACACGAGCGTGCAGTAATCCGGCAGGTCGCCGATGACCTGGACGAGCGCCTGCGCATCTTCCTCGCGGCACTTGTTCGTGTCAAATCCGCGCACCTCGATGAGCGTGCGCTCGGACAAAAACGGCACCGCGTCCACCGCGTCCGCCAGCGCCTGAAAGTCGAGCTCGGCACCGTCAAACCGGTGGTAGCTGAAGTCGTCCTCCCCGCCGGGCAGACAGAGCTTTTTGAGCTCTATCAGATATTGCTCACGCAGGTAATCCTCACGGCCCCAGAGCAGGTACAGCCGTCCCGGCCCCTGCTCGCGCAGCGTGCGCACCTGCGCGTTATAATCCAGTACTTCCTGCTTCTTTTTCCCTTTTCCTGTTGCCATAGCGTTTCCTCACGAGAGATGCACCGTGATGTCACCCATCTGGTCGGTGCGGTAAATCGGTATGTTGTGCGCCTGCAGGCGCTCGAGCGTTTCGCTCGTCGGATGGCCGTAGGTATTATAGCCGACGGAGATGATCGCAGCATCCGGCGCGACGGCATCGAGCCACGCGTCGCTGGTGGAGCGGTTGGAGCCGTGGTGGCCGACAAGCAGCAGCTCAATGCCGGGATAGGTGCAGGAGCTTAGAAACTTCACCTCTGCCGTCGTGTCCACGTCTCCGGGCACGAGCGTGTCATAATCGCCGATGGAGGCCAGCACGATCATGCTGCCATCCTCCTGCCCGGCGCAGGGCTCCGGATACAGGTGCACGGAGATGCCGCCGGCCGTGACCGTCCGCTCGGCGTCCACGCGCACGACGGCCGTGTGATTTTCCTCCGCAAGCGCGAGAATGTCGCTCAGCGGAGCCTGCGTTGTGTCTGCTACGGCCGGAATGACCAAGGTACGCACCGGGAGCCAGTGCATCAGGCGCAGCACGCCGTTGACATGATCGTCATGCGGATGCGTGAGCACGAGCAGGTCGAGGCTCCGGTGCCCCTGCGCGAGCAGTTTGCGCGCCGCAAGGTCACCCGGATCCTCCGCGGTGGAGCGGCCGCCGCAGTCCACCACGGCGCAGGCCCGTCCACTGGAAAACACGATGCTCTGCCCCTGGCTGACATCAAGCGCCGTCACGGTTGAGGTGCGCTGCAGCTGCACGGCATTGACCGTCAGCACCGCACACAGCGCCAGCACGCTGCATGCAGCTGGAATCCAATAGCGTACCTTGCGCCGGCGGGAGATCAGCCACGCCGCGCCGAACATGGCGTATACCAGCACGAGCCACCAGACGACCACGCGGTTGCCGGTGAAAAGCACCGCGCCCGGGAGTTTGGAGAGCAGCTTTGCCACTGCGAGAATATAGCGCAGCGGCCATGCCGTCACCCATGCAAGGGCCATGCCGCCCCATGCCCAGACAAGGCCGAGCAGTGCCGCGAGATAGCAGCCGATGAACGCAGCCGGCAGCAGCCACAAAATGAGCAGGTTTGTAACCGGCGCGATGAGCGAAATATTGCCGAAATGCAGCGCCGTAAGCGGCACGGTAAACACCATGGCGCCGACGGAGCTCGCCGTTGTGGCACTGAAAAAGGCGCGGATCTTTCGCCGCGGCCGCGAGAGCTTTGTATCAGTGGGCAGCAGCCGCACATCAAGCGCGCGGTGCAGCGCACCGGAAACACAAAACAGGCCCGCCATGGACGCAAACGAGAGCTGCAGACTGATGCTCGCCGCGGCAAACGGGTTGGCCGCGAGCAATATGGCCAGCGCGGTCAGCAGCGACGTCGGCGGATCGTTCTCCCGCCCGAGCAGCGGCGCAAAGAGCAGCAGCACCGTCATAAATGCCGCGCGCAGCACCGACGGGCTGCACCCTGCCATGACGACGAACACGACCATCAGCGGCAGGCCAATGATGGCCGTCGTGCGCCGGTTGCCGGTGAACAGACGCAAAAAGCCCAGCAGGAACGCCAGATGCAGGCCGGAGACCGCGACCGTGTGCATGATGCCGGTCGTACTGAGCGGAATGTCGAGATCCTGCGCGTAGAGCGCGGATTTATCGCCGAGCATGAGTGCCTGTGCAAACGGCAGCACATCCGCCGGGAAGACGGTCTGCGCGCTCGCCTTGAGCGACTGGGCGACGGTTTTCGGCCAGTAGAGCCAGCTGCGGCTCCAGACGCCGGTGCGTTCGAGCGTTTTGTCCTGCACGCTGCCGATGAGGTAAATGCCCTTGGAAATATAGGAGTCCGTCTCCTCCCCGTAGCGCAGCGTGGATGGACGGAGCTTCACGTCCGCCGTGATCTCGTCGCCTGGATGCAGGTCGGCTGCGCCCGCATCGGAGACATAGAGCCGCGCCTTGCAGTCGGGCACATTCGGGCTCGCGAGCACGACGGTCAGACCATAGCTGCGCTCATAGGCAACGGGATACTCCGTCACGCGCGCCGTGACCGTCTGCACATCACCGGAGACGTTCTGCGCGGGTGTCAGGCGCATGGCCGTGGCCGCAGCGTACCACCCGAAGCCGATGGCCGCCGACAGCAGCGCCACCATGACCCGGCAGCGCGTCTGCCCCGGGAGCAGCAGCGTCACGAGTGCGAGCACGACCGCCGCAAGCGCACCGGGCAGCACCCAACGCACCGGCAGCAGAAAGTGTGCCAGAAAAATCGCAGCCGAAAATCCGCCTGCGCAGTATGCCAGCTTTCGCACGCCGTCTCCCTCTCTTTCTCTTGGGACATTATAAACAAAAACGGCAGCGGGAACAAGGCCCGCCGCCGAATTTTGTTGCCTTTACAGCAGTTTCTCCCCCATCGGCGCGCCGCCGAGGACGTGGAAGTGCAGATGATGCACGGTCTGGCCGGCATCGTCACCGCAGTTGGAGATGACGCGGTAGCCGCCGGTCAGGCCCTCCTGCGCGGCGAGCTTCGCGATGACCTCAAAGCACTTGGCGACCACAGCGGAGTTTTCCGCCGTGATGGCCGCGACCGAGTCGATGTGCTGCTTCGGAATCACGAGAAAATGCACCGGCATCTGGGGATTGATGTCGCGAAAGGCATAGACATCGTCATCATTGTACAGGCAGGTGGAAGGAATCTCCCCCGCCGCGATCTTACAAAACAGGCAGTCGTTCATGATGGAAACCTCCTTACAGTCCCAGTTTTTCCGCCACAAAATCGTCCACGATAGCCAGCGCATCGTCGATCTTCAGCACCTCGCTGCCGCCGCCCATGGCGGAGTCCGGCTTGCCGCCGCCCTTGCCGCCGGTGACCGCCGACACGGCGCGCACAAGATCGCCCGCGCGGATGCCCTTGGCCACGGCGTTCTTGCCGCAGACGGCCACGAACGTGACCTTGCTCTCCGTCGCCGTCGCGAGCACCGCGACCGTGTCCGGATCCTTATCACGCAGGAAGTCGCCGAGCTTGCGCAGGTCACCGGCATCGAGGTCGGTGCGCGTCGTCGTGATGACCTTGATGCCGCCGATGTTCTTCGAGGCATAGAGGAAACGGTCGACGTCGCTGTGCAGAATCTTCTCTTTCATGCGCTCGACATTCTGGCGCGCCTCTTTGAGCTCCGCCGTGAAGCCCTTCGCCTTCGCAATGAGGTCGGCAGGCTTGGCGTGCAGCACCTCGGCCGCCGCGTACATACGGCGGTTGACGGCCTCCATCTCGCGCAGATAGGCCTTGCCGGTGATCGCCTCCACGCGGCGCACACCGGAAGCGACCGAGCTCTCGCCCGTGATGCGGAACGGACCGATCTTGGCGGTGTTGTCCACATGCGTGCCGCCGCAGAGCTCAACGGACTTGCCGCCCATGTTCACCACACGCACGACATCGCCGTACTTCTCGCTGAAGAGCGCCGTCGCGCCGCTGGCCTTGGCCTGTGCCATGGACATCTCGGACACGGTAACGTCCATACCGTCGAGGATCCAGTCGCCGACGATCTCATTGACCCGCTCCAGCTCCTCGGGCGTGATGGCCGAGAAATGCGTCAGGTCAAAGCGCAGATGATCCGGCTCGACAAGCGAGCCCGCCTGATGCACGTGGTCGCCCAGCACCTCGCGCAGCGCAGCCTGCAGCAGGTGCGTGGCCGAGTGTGCACGCATGATCGCCTTGCGGCGGTCGGTATCGATGCGCGCCGTGACGGTCTGCTCGACCTGCAGATGGCCGGAGTGCATCACGCCGTGGTGCAGAAACTTGCCGGCCTTATCCTTCTGGACATCCGTCACCTGGAAGAACGCGCCGTCGGTCTCAATGACACCGTGGTCGGCCACCTGGCCGCCCATCTCGGCATAAAACGGCGTACAGTCGAGCACGAGCACGCCCTGCTTGCCCTCGTCGATCTCCGAGCAGACTTCCCCATCGCAGACGATGGCCAGAATCGTGCCCTGATCGACCGTGTGGTCATAACCGGTAAACTGCGTCGGCGTCGGGTCGAGGCCGAGGTCCACACCGGCCCATGCCAGATCGCCGAGCGCCTCGCGTGCCTTTCTCGCGCGCACGCGCTGCTGCTCCATGAGGTCCTGGAACGCATCCTCATCCACGGTCATGTCCTGCTCCTGCACCATCTCGCGGGTCAGGTCGATCGGGAAACCGTAGGTATCATAGAGTTTGAACGCATCCGCGCCGGAGAACACACGCTCGCCCTTGGCCTGATGCTCGGCGAGCAGGTCGGAAAAGATGTGCATGCCGGCGTCGATGGTCTTGGCGAAGTTCTCCTCCTCGTTGCGGATGACGCGGGTAATATACGCCTGCTTCTCGCGCAGCTCGGGGTACTGGCACTCGTTTTCGTGCACGACCATGTCCACGACCTGATACAGGAACGGCTCGCTGACGCCGAGGAGCTTTCCGTGGCGCGCTGCGCGGCGCAGCAGACGGCGCAGCACATAGCCGCGGCCCTCGTTCGACGGCAGGATTCCGTCCGAGATCATCATGACGGAGGCGCGGATATGGTCGGTGATGACGCGCAGGGACACGTCCGTCTTATGGCTGTCGCCATAGTGCGCTCCGGTGATCTCGCTGACCTTGTGGGTGATGTTCATGACGGTGTCCACGTCAAAGAGCGAATCCACACCCTGGCAGACAACGGCCAGACGCTCAAGGCCCATGCCGGTGTCGATATTCTTCTGAATGAGGTCAGAGTAGTTGCCGTTGCCGTCATTGTCAAACTGGGAAAAGACGTTGTTCCAGACCTCCATATAGCGGTCGCAGTCGCAGCCGGGCGCACAGTCCGGCTTGCCGCAGCCGTATTCCTCGCCGCGGTCAAAATAGATCTCCGAGCAGGGGCCGCACGGGCCGGAGCCGTGCTCCCAGAAGTTATCCTCCTTGCCGAGGCGGGTGATACGGCTCTCGGGGATACCGATCTCGTCGCGCCAGATGTTGAACGCCTCGTCGTCCTTCTCATACACGGACGGGTACAGCCGCTCGGGGTCGAGGCCGACCCAGTCCGGGCTCGTCAGAAACTCCCACGACCAGGCGATGGCTTCATGCTTGAAGTAGTCGCCGAAGGAGAAGTTGCCGAGCATCTCAAAATACGTGCCGTGGCGCGCGGTCTTGCCGATGTTTTCAATGTCGCCGGTGCGGATGCACTTCTGGCAGGTGCAGACACGGTGGCGCGGCGGCTCCTTGTCGCCCTTGAAATAGGGCTTCATCGGCGCCATGCCGGAGTTGATGAGCAGCAGGCTCGCATCATCCTGCGGGATGAGCGAGAAGCTCGGCAGGCGCAGGTGCCCCTTCGTCTCGAAAAAGCGCAGGAACATCTCGCGCAGTTCATTCAGACCATATGGTTTCATAATCATCTATCCTCCAATTCAAATTCTCTTGCTTCACTCTTTTTGCAGCCGCTCGGAAAGGCTGGGCGCGTCCGCGCGGTAAAACTCCAGCTTGCCGCAGTGCCTGCAGGCATAAATATCGACCTCCAGCGCACCGGAAAAGAGGTTGGACAGGTGGCCGGTCAAAAAACCGTATTGCCCGAGCTGCAGGGACTCATGCCCAAGATGCTCCATCTCACTGTGACAACGCAGACAGTCCATAACACGTCTCCTTTCAAAAAAAGATGCCTCCACCCCATGGACAGGTGCGAAGGCATTCGAGCATTCACGGTACCACCCTGATTGCCGCTCACGCGGCGTCTCAAGTCGTCCTTAACGCGGACAGACGTCCCGGTCGTCCCGGGCCGCTCCGGAGCGGCCGCCATGCTGCCGGACGAAGGGCTTCCACCGTCCCCTTCTCTCTGCTGGCCGGGTGCTGCACAGCTTTTCTCCATCAAAGCGTTATGTTCTGGATTCTTTTATTTTACCACATTCGAGCCGGATGTCAACCGTTTCGGCGGGTAATTTCCGCCGCACAAGCGACAAAGGCGCTGCCTTGCACGGCAGCGGCATAGTAAAGCGCTGCATCGGGTGCGGCACGCTCTCGAGCGGGAGCCCGTCTGCGTCGCGCAGGTCCTGCGCCGTAAAGGTCACAGGCGCATCGGTGCTCGTAATCAGCTCAAGCGTGTCGCCGACGGCGAACTTGTTGCGCTGCGTCAGCACGGCGCGCCCATCGGGCGCGGTGCCCTCCACGACGGCGCAGACCTCCGCCCCGGCAAAGTAGGCGGAGTTTGCCGTATACTGCCCCGGCTGACCGAAATAGAACCCGGTGCTGTACGGGCGGTGGCTGATCTGCAGCACCTCGCGCTGCCAGACCGGGTCGAGCGGACGGCCGGCAATGGCATCATCGAGCGCGTGGCGGTAGGCATTTGTGACCGCGCCGACGTAATAGGCGCTCTTGGTACGCCCCTCGATCTTCAGGCTCGTGATGCCGGCCGCCAGCAGCTCCGGCAGGTGGTCGATCATGCACATGTCGCGGGAGTTGAAGATATACGTCCCGCGCTCGTCCTCCGTGATGTCAAACACCTGGCCGGGGCGCTTGGACTCCGTGAGGACGTACTTCCAGCGGCAGGGCTGGGCGCAGCGGCCGCGGTTGGCATCGCGCCCGGTGAGGTAGTTTGACAGCAGGCAGCGGCCGGAAAACGACACGCACATCGCCCCGTGCACAAACGCCTCGAGCTCCAGTTCGGGCGGCGTGTGGGCGCGGATGGCGGCAATCTCGGCAAGCGACAGCTCGCGCGCGAGCACGACCCGCTGCGCGCCGAGGTCATGCAGCGCCGCGGCCGCCGCCGAATTGACCACGCCGAACTGCGTGCTGACGTGCAGCGCGACGTGCGGCGCATAGCGCTTGGCAAGCGTAATAACGCCGAGATCGGCCGCGATGATCGCATCCACCCCCGCATCGTCGAGCAGCTCCAGATACGCCGGCAGCTGCACCATCTCGTCATCACGCGGCAATGTGTTGCACGTCACGTGCACGGCGGCGCCCTGCGCGTGCGCAAGCTGCACGGCCGCACGGATGCCGTCCGGCGTAAAATTTTCGGCTCCGGCGCGCATGCCGAACTGCGCCCCGGCCAGATATACTGCATCTGCACCGAAATGGAGCGCCATTTGCAGGCGCTCCAGATCTCCGGCAGGGCATAACAATTCCGGTTTGTTCATGAATCAACCCCGCTTATTGTGAATAACTCTGTTTGGCCACGAACGCCTGGAACTCGCCGTAGTTCGTGAAGAACTTGTGCGTGCCGGACTCGGCGTCGAGCGCGTAGTACAGCGCCTGCGTGCTCGCCGGCGAGAGCGTCGCCTTGATGGACGCAAGGCCGGGGTTCGCGATCGGCGTGGGCGGCAGGCCCTTGTTCTGATAGGTGTTGTACGGACTGTCGATCTTCGTGTCCTCCACGGTGAGCACATCCTTGTGCTCCGGCAGGGCATACATGATCGTCGAGTCGATCTGCAGCGGCATGCCCGCTTCGATGCGGTTATAGATGACGGCGGCGATCATGGCGCGCTCATCGTCGTTGGCCGCTTCCTTCTCAATCATGGATGCGACCGTGACGACCTCCTGCATGGTCATGCCGCGCTCGTCCGCCTTTTCGAGCATCTCGGCCGTGAGACGGTCGTGGAAGTTCTCCAGGAACTTATTGATGGCGCTCGATGCCTGCATGCCCTGATAGAACTCATACGTGTCCGGGAACAGGAAGCCCTCAAGGCGCTTGGCATCGCCCAGCATACTCTGGTCGATGAACGAGTAGTTATACGAATAATTGGCTGCCGCGTCCATGAGGTCGTCATACGAGCAGACGTTTTCATCCTCGAGCTTGTGGAAGATCTGCTCCATCGTATAGCCCTCGGGAATGGTGACCTTGGTCGTGACCATGGCGCCGGAGCCGACCTGCATCTTCTTGACGAGGGCACGGTAATCATAGTTCGTGCTCAGCTCGTACGTGCCGGGGTCGATCTTCGTTTTCGCGTGCGAGACGCTGCAGTAGAGCTCAAAGAGGCCCTTGTACTTGATGATGCCGGCATCCTTGAGCTGCTTTGCCACATAGCCTACGCTCACCTGATGGCCGGAGCGCTCCTTGGCGTTGCCCTCGGCATCCGTGTACGAAATGGTAACATCCTTGAACTCGGCCTTGTCGAGCGTGACCGTCGCCGTGACCGGCTCCTTATTGAGCGCGAGCACGTCCGACGCCGCCATCCAGCCGACACAGGCGAGAATGATGCTGATGCTGACGACAAAGGCAAAATAGATCAGGCCGCCAAGACAGCCGCTGCGTCCGGCGCGGCGCGGCACTTCCGGCTCAGCCGGGCGTACAGGGCGCTCGATGGGCTCTGCCTGCACCTCCGCTTCCGGTGCAGGGCGCGAGACCGACCGCGGCCGCACGGCGTGCGTCTGCTGGCCCTCCGGGCGCGGACGGACCGGCCGCTGCGGCTGTTCGGCGTGCAGATCCCGAGACTGCTCCGGGCGGGCCTGGGCATGCGGCTGCGCGGGACGGGGGCGGACAGGACGCTGCTGCCCCTCCGGCTGCACGGCGTGCGGACGTGCTGCCGTGTGCCGCTGAGCATCCGGACGCGTCGGATGAGCAGGCCGTTGTCCCTCCGGCTGCACCGGACGCGGCTGCGCCGGATGCGTGGGACGCTGCCCTTCCGACTGCACCGGATGCGGCTGCGCCGGACGCGCGGGGCGCTGTCCTTCCAGCTGCACCGGACGCGGCTGGGCCGGGCGTGCGGGACGCTGTCCCTCCGGCTGCACCGGACGCGGCTGGGCCGGGCGGCGGCGGGCAGGCTGTGCAGCTGCCGGACGCTGCTGGGCCGGACGCTGCGGACGGGACGAATCCCGCTCATCGCGGAACAGCTCATCAAAGTTCTTAAAGTGATCAGACATGGTTCGGTCTCCCTGTCAACATGGAATTCGTCCCTGCCGCCCACACGGCGGAGGAACCCCCCTGCCCCGAGGGGCATAAGATAAGGCGACGGACGGAAACGGCGCCGTTTCTCCGGTCACGCCGGAAAACATCGCACCAGATCCATGCACCGCGCGGGATCTGGCCACGCAAAAATCAGTTGCGCGGAGAAAGGGTTTTGGTTATGTGCTGCGGAAATAATAATAGCTGTCTCTGGATCATTCTCATTCTGATCCTGCTCTTCTGCTGCGGCGGCTGGGGCAACTGCGGCTGCGACAACAACAATAATAACGGCTGCGGCTGCGGCTGCTAACGGCTTGACACCGATCGGGGCTCCTCCGGGAGCCCCGGTTTTTCCTGTGTTTGCAAAACGCCGTCCTCGGTTATGACGGCGGAAACCGGCACATCGTTCCACTCCGCCGGCAGCGCGTCGAGCAAAAACGCCGCGCGAATCAGCCCCACGGTGCAGCAGTCCGCATGCGCCAGAAAGCGGTCATAGTACCCGCCGCCGCGGCCGAGGCGCCGCCCTGTACGGTCATACGCCAGCGCCGGGATGAGCATCAGATCACAGGGCTGCGGCAGCAGGATCTGCGCGCCGCGCGGCGGTTCCGGGATGCCAAAACGTCCGGGTACGAGCGCACCGTCATAACGCGCAAACTGCATCTGCCCATCCGGCTGCGTGACCGGAAGCGCGACCGTCTTGCCGCGCCGCCGCGCCTGCGCAAGGATGGCATGCGTGTCCACCTCGGGCACAACGCTGCAGTAGGCAAAGATCCGCTCCGCCGCCTGAAACGCCGGCAGCGAGAGCACCCGCTGCGTGATGCGCACATCGCACGCGGCGTTCTCCGCCGGGTCGCTCTGCGAAAGCCGGGCGCGCAGCTGCGCGCGCAGGGCATCCTTTTCCCCGGAAATGCTCACAGCGCGCTGCGGATGATGGAGAAGATCTCCTCGTGCTTTTCTTCCAGCTCGCGCTCCGCGCCGTCTTTCATGAACGGCACGACCGTCCAGCCGTAATGCGCGGCAGCGAGGCGGCCGATACGCAGGCAGTTTTCCAGATAGGCCACGTCCTGCTCGTGAATATCGGCCTTGGTGTTGTGCTTTTCCTGCCGGTGCTGCATCCGCTTGAGCGAGGTCGGCAGGTCGACATCCAGATAGAGCACCAGATCCGGACGCGGCAGGCCCATCTTGCCATACTCCAGATCGTACAGCCAGTCGAAGAAGGCCGGCAGCTCCGCCTCCGGGAGCTTGGAGCCCTGATGGATGGCGTTCGAAGTCGTGTAGCGGTCTGAGAGGATCAGGCCACCGTTTTCATAGATCTCACCCCAGTCGGTGCGGTAAGACGCGTAGCGGTCGACCGCAAAGAACGTGGACGCGGCATACGCATTGACATCCGACGGGTGCGCGCCGAACGCGCCGTTGAGATACATGCGGATAAGCGCCGACGACTCCTGGTCGTAGCGCGGAAAGACGATGTGGTGATAGGCCATGCCCATCTCGTCAAAACGAGCGCACAGGCGGCGGTACTGCGCGGATTTTCCGCTGCCGTCAATGCCCTCCAGTACAATCAGTTTACCCTTCGCCATGGCGTTTCTTCCCCCGGAGCTTGCAGCCGATGGCCGCAAACAGGAATTTCGGCAGCTTCATCATGCGGCCGATGCGCTTCGGTTCCTTGAGGAGCCGGTAAAACCACTCGAGCCCGAGCTTCTGGAAAAACTTCGGCGCGCGCTTGACATTGCCGGCGAACACGTCCAGACTGCCGCCGAGACCGGCCATGAGGCCGACGCGCAGACGCGGTGCGTTGCGCTGCATCCAGAGCTCCTGCTTCGGCGCGCCGAGGCACACGAGCAGCAGATCCGGCTGCGCGGCGTTGATCTTTTCCACCACGGGGTCGTCGTCCTGAAAATAGCCGTCGTTCGTCCCGGCGATGACGAGGCCGGGAAAACGCTCCCGCATTTTTTCCGCCGCCGCATCCGCGACGCCGGGCTTGGCGCCGAGCAGGAACACGCTCTTGCCCTCCTGCCCCATCTGTGCCATCAGCGCCGAGGCAAAGTCGATACCCGGCAGCTTTGCGCGCAGCGGCGTGCCGAGAATTTTTGCGCCGTAGATCACGCCGATGCCGTCCGGCAGGACAAGGTCCGCCCCCTGCACGGCCTGCATGGCCGCAGGATCTTCGCGGCAGAGCATCACAATCTCCGGATTCGGCGTGACGACATAGGCCGCGCGCCGCTCCGCCATCAGGTCGCGCGCACGCGCGACCGCTTCGTCCATCGTCAGGCTGTCAAACCCGACGCCCATTACGTCAATTCGCATGAAAACCTGTTTCCTCCGTTATACCTGGGCAAAGACTTCGCCGATCTTCTCATGGATGATGAGATTCGCCTGATCGTCATACGGCGTGGCGCTGCGGTTGATGAGCACCAGCTTATTGCCCCGGTAGTAATTCAAAAGTCCGGCTGCGGGGTACACGGCCAGCGACGTGCCGCCGACGATGAGCACCTCCGCCTCGCGGATGTAATGGACTGCCCTGGACACGACATCGTCGTCCAGGCACTCCTCATAAAACACGATGTCCGGCCGGATGATGCCGCCGCAGTCACAGTGCGGCACACCGGTGCCGTGATTGACGCGCTCCGCCGGATACGGCCGGCCACAGCGCATGCAGTAGCAGCGGTGGATGCTGCCATGCAGCTCGAGCACATTTTTGCTCCCGGCCGCCTGATGCAGGCCGTCGATATTCTGCGTGATGACCGCCTGCAGCTTGCCCTCGCGCTCCAGCTCCGCCAGGCGCAGGTGGGCGCGGTTGGGCCTGGCCCCGTCAACGACGAGCTTGTCACGGTGGAATTTGTAGTACTCCTCCGGATGCGCCATGAAGAAGGAGTGGCTCAGGATCGTCTCGGGCGGATAATCATATTTCTGGTTATACAGGCCGTCCACACTGCGGAAATCCGGGATGCCGCTCTCGGTCGAGACGCCGGCACCGCCGAAAAACACGATCCGGTCGCTACCGTCGATCCACTGTTTCAGCTGCTGAATGTTGTCCATGGACACTGCCTCCTGTTACACTGTCCCGCAAATGGGGCATTTTTATCATACAACGCTTCGCGCGCCCGGTCAACTTTGCGCAAGTAGAAAGCGCTCAATCGCCTCGGCCACACCGTCATGGTCACAGTCGGGCATGACGTACCGTGCCGCGTCCTTCACGTCCGCGATGGCGTTGCCCATCGCGAGCGGCAGACCGGCGTCCCGCAGGAGCGGGCGGTCGTTTTCCGAATCGCCGATGGCGATCGTGGCGCTGATGGGGATGTTCAGACAGCGGCACAGCGCCTGCAGACCGCTCCCCTTATCGACGCCGATGGCGTTGACCTCCACGCCCGCGCTCTCGCACGGGACGACCCAGGCGTGCACATCCTGCACGCGCGCGAGAAACCTGGCGCGCTCGGCAGAATCAACGAAATAAAAGTCCAGCTTCTCCACCGGATAGGGCGCAGCAAGAAAGCGCTGCTCCATCGTCTCACAGGCCGTACAGTGGGATTTGAAATTGTCCACATAGGCATCCATGCCAAAGCGCTGCGGATCATCAAGCAGCTCCGGACGATAGAGTGCCTCGCCATTGGAGAAGATGATCGGGAAGCCGTCGAGCCCCTCGAACGCGCGGACAAGCTCCGCCGCGACATCTGCCGGGAGGTCCTGCGCCGAAATGATCCGATCCTGCGCGCAGTCAGCCACGGCGGCACCGCTGGACGTGATAGCATAGCGCATGGCCGGAAACTGCGCCATGTACGGCACGATCTGCCGGTAGCAGCGGCCGGTCGTCATGACGACGTGATACCCGCGCGCGAGTGCAGCGGTAACGGCAGCCTCCGTGCGCGGTGTGATCTCCTTATTGGAATTGAGCAATGTGCCGTCCATATCGACGGCGATGAGCTGATATGCCATGGGACGTTCCTTTCTGCACAGTTTCACAGTGTATATTGTACCCGTTTCACACCGCCCTGTCAACCGGACATGCGGGACTTGAACCCACACGCCAAAGCCGCTATAATGGCGGCAGACCGATTTTTAAGGAGTTACCGCCATGTATGTTGACCAGAATTTATATCACGGCCGCCCAGCAAGCGGGCAGCGGCTGGACAAGGAGCTGCGCTGCTATGACCTGCTCGACCGGCTGGGCCTCACCTATGACCGGGCCGATCACGACGCTGCCGACACGATCGAGGCCTGCGCCGCCGTGGAGGACGTGCTCGGTGCCGGGATCTGCAAGAATCTCTTTCTCACGAACCGGCAGCAGACGGCATTTTACCTGCTGCTGATGCCGGGGCACAAGCCGTTTCGCACGAAGGATCTCTCGCACCAGATCGGCAGTGCGCGGCTGTCATTCGCAGCGCCGGAGCATATGCTCGAGCTGCTGGACATCACGCCCGGCTCCGTGAGCGTGCTGGGGCTGATGAATGACCATGACGGGCGTGTGCGCCTGCTCATCGACCGCGACCTGCTGAAGGATGCGTACCTCTGCTGCCACCCGTGTATCAACACCTCCACGCTCAAGCTGCGCATGACGGACGCCGTTGACGTGCTGATCCCGGAACTGGCGCATACTCCGACGTATGTGGACCTGCCGGTGTATGCACAGCAAGGCTGAAAAAGCGCAAAGAAAAATCCTGCATCCTCGGATGCAGGATTTTTTGGTTGCATTAGTAGTAACGCTTATTCTTGTTCTTGCGTGCAGCCTCCGACTTTTTGCGGCGACGAACGCTGGGGCTCTGGTAGTACTCCTTGCGGCGCAGATCAGACATGACGCCAGCCTTGGCGCAGCTACGCTTAAATCTCTTGAGCGCGTTGTCCAGAGACTCATTCTCCTTGACGTAGATTTCAGACATTTTATTCCCTCCCTCCAAATACGCCTTGCGGCGCTTCAAGGGCCATCATGTATGGCTTTAGCGTTAATATTATAATTGCAATGATCGCAGATGTCAAGATGAAGTTAGGCCTTCGGCTTCAAAATCAGGTTGACAAGTTTGTTCGGGACGTGGATGACCTTCACAATCTGCATACCTTCCATCTGGCGCTGGACCTTATCGAGCTGCAGCGCCGCTTCGACGACGGCCTGCTGGTCGCTGTCCTTGGCCACGGTGACGGTGCCTTTGAGCTTGCCGAGCACCTGCACAGCCATGGTGACGGTCGTGTCGACGGTCTTGGCCTCGTCATAGCTCGGCCAGTCGCACTGGCAGCACATCCTGCCGTACTTGGCGGCAAAGCCGAGCCGCTCCCAGAGCTCCTCAACGATGTGCGGCGCAAACGGGCTGAGCAGGAGCAGCAGCTGCTCCATGTCGCCCTTCGTGCAGCCGTTGGCGGCAAACTCGTTAGCCATGGTCATCATGGACGCGATGGCAGTATTCATCTTCAGCTCGTCAATGTCTTCCGTGACCTTCTTGATGGTCTTATGGATGATCGCCTCATTCTTGTCCGAAATGGCCAGATCGTCCGTGCAGCTCTCGGCCAGGTTCCAGACGCGGTCGAGGAAGCGCTTCGAGCCCTTGACGGCCTCGTTGGACCAGGTGACAGCCTTCTCAAAGTCGCCGATGAACATGATGTGCAGACGCATGGTGTCCGCGCCGTACTGGTCGACAATGTCGTTGGGGTTGACAACGTTGCCGCGGGACTTGGACATCTTCTCGCCGCCCTCGCCGAGGATCATGCCGTGGCTCGTGCGCTTCTGATACGGCTCCTTGGTCGGCACGACGCCGATGTCATACAGGAACTTGTGCCAGAACCGGCTGTAGAGCAGGTGGAGCGTGGTGTGCTCCATGCCGCCGTTGTACCAGTCGACCGGGCTCCAGTAGTCCAGCGCCTCCTTGGAGGCGAGTGCTTTGTCATTGTGCGGGTCCATGTAGCGCAGGAAATACCAGCTCGAGCCGGCCCACTGCGGCATGGTATCGGTCTCGCGCTTGGCGGGGCCGCCGCACTGCGGGCAGGTGGTGTTGACCCAGTCGGTCATCTTGCTCAGCGGGCTCTCGCCGTCGTCGGTGGGCTCATAGCTGTCCACCTGCGGGAGCACGAGCGGGAGCTGATCCTCCGGGATCGGCACCCAGCCGCACTTCGGGCAGTTGACGAGCGGGATCGGCTCGCCCCAGTAACGCTGGCGGCTGAAGACCCAGTCACGCAGCTTGTAGTTGACCTTTTCCTTGCCGATGCCCTGCTCCACGACGTACTTCTTCATGGCGGGGATGGCTTCTTTGACGGTCATGCCGTTGAGGAAGCCGGAGTTGACCATGACGGCGCTGTCGTCCTTGGCGACGAAGGCTTCCTTCGTCACGTCGCCGCCGGCGACGACCTCGACGATCGGCAGGCCGAACTTCGTAGCGAACTCCCAGTCGCGCTGGTCGTGGCCCGGAACGCCCATGACGATGCCGGTGCCGTAGCCCATGAGAACGTAGTCCGAGACGAACATGGGCAGTGCCTTGTGCGTCACGGGATTCATGACCTCGATGCCCTCAAGACGGACGCCGGTCTTTTCCTTGTTGAGCTCGCCGCGCTCAAAATCGGACTTATGCGCAGCCTCTTCCTGATAAGCAGCGACGGCGTCCCAGTTGGCGATGTGCGGCTGCCACTGCTTGAGAAGCGGGTGCTCCGGCGAGATGACCATGTACGTCGTGCCGAAGAGCGTATCAGCACGGGTGGTATAGACGGTGATGTCGTCACCGACGTTGGTCTTGAACGTGATCTCGGCACCTGTGGAGCGGCCGATCCAGTTGCGCTGCTGGGTCTTGACGCGCTCGATGTAATCCACATCGTCCAGATCGTCGATCAGGCGCTGGGCGTACTTCGTAATGGCGAGCATCCACTGGCTTTTCTCCTTGCGCACAACCTCGCTGCCGCAGCGCTCGCAGACACCGTTGACGACCTCTTCGTTGGCGAGCACGCACTTGCAGCTCGTGCACCAGTTGACAGGCATGGTGGTCTTATAGGCCAGACCATGCTTATACATCTGCAGGAAGATCCACTGCGTCCACTTGTAATAGCTCGGATCCGTCGTATCGACCGCGCGGTCCCAGTCAAAGCTGTAGCCAAGCATCTTGAGCTGCTTGGTAAAGTTGGCGATGTTGTTTTTTGTCACAATGGCCGGGTGGATATGATTCTTGATGGCGTAGTTCTCAGTCGGCAGACCGAAAGCGTCAAAGCCGATCGGGAACAGAACGTTATAGCCCTGCATCCGACGCTTGCGGCAGATGATGTCCATCGCCGTGAACGGACGCGGGTGGCCGACGTGCAGGCCCTGGCCGGAGGGATATGGGAACTCGATCAAACCGTAAAACTTCGGCCGCGGGTCACCGGTGACGGCTGCAAAGGGCTTTTCTTCCTCCCAGCGCGCCTGCCATTTTTTCTCGATCGCCTGGAAATCGTACTTCATTGCATTCACTTCTCTCTGAAAAATCAAAAAATCATAAGTAGATTGCGGGGCGGCACGATCGTCGCCCCGGTTGGTTTTCTTTTGGTGCTCAGGCGCGCATGTCGGAGATGTCCATGACCTCCGCGTCACTCCAGAGACGCTCCAGATCATAAAACTTGCGTGCCTCGTCCTGGAACACGTGCACGATCACGCAGCCGTAGTCGAGCAGGACCCAGCTGCCGCTGCGGTGCCCCTCGCGGCGCAGGACCGGTTCGCCCACGTCGTCCGCCGCCGCTTCCACAGCGTCGGTCAGCGTCTTGACGTGCGTCGAGGAGCTGGCCGTGCAGATGACAAAATAGTCCGCCAGCGTCGTCAGTTCCCGGGTCTTGAGCAGCTGAATGTTCTCGCCCTTTTTTGCGTCCAGCGCCTTGACGATGACCGCAGCGAGCTCGTTAGCAGGCATCATAATGCTACATCCTTCCTTTTCGTTACCATTTGTTTGGGCCCTGGACGGTGCCGGAAGTGGCCACGACCTGCCCATTGGATTCATAGAGAATGTCCACATTCGCGGACGTGATCTCCGTTGTATACGGGTTGAGCCAGGTGTTGAGATACTCCAGCCACTCGTCCACGTGGATGAACACGTAGGACATGCCATTTTTCACGCCGTTGTAGTTGGCCGGAATCGTCTCAAACGAGATGGCGCTTTCATCGAGCTTCAAAAACTCCTTGACGTAGAACATCACGTTGCCTGCCGACAGGTTCGTGGTGACTTCCTTCTCATAGATGTCAACGAGTTTGTTGAGGTTGGGGATGTTGTGCAGCTTCAAAAACTGGCTCATCATGGCCTTGAGCATCTGGTGCTGCACGTCGATGCGGCCGATGTCGCCGTTGGCATACGTGTTGCGGAAGCGGAACACGCCCATGGTCTGATAGCCATTGAGGTGCTGATAGCCCTTCTGCACGTGGATGCTCAGGTTCTGACTGGGATCGTCATAGTCCATATCAACTGGGACGTCGAAGTCGATACCGCCCATGGCGTCAACGAGTTCGACGAACGCCTCCACGTCAAAGAGCGCATAACTGTCGACCCGGTAGCCGAGAATCTGCTCCGCGCCACCGATGAGCGCCTCCACGCCGTCCTTGCCGTTGTTCTCGGCCGCGGCGTAATACTGGTTCATCTTTTTGGGCCGGTAGGCCACATTCACAGCTGTGTCACGCGGGATGCTGACAAATTTCAGCGACTTGTTCTCCGTGTCGAGCATACCGACGAGCACAGTGTCCGTCAGGCCGGCCGCGCGGTCCTTGCCGGCGATAAGGAACGTGTAGCACCCCTTCTTGCGGCCGTCGGCGCTGACATCCACACCGTCGTCCGGATTGCCGTCGCTCAGGCCGCCGCTCAGACTCGGCGGGCTGACCCAGTGGTTCATCAGGATCGCAAACTCGCCGATCAGCAGCGCCAGCACCACGACCACGATGACCGTGATGCGCACTTTTTTCTTTTTCTGGCGCCTGGCCTGCGACTGCTGCGCCTGCACGCGGTGATTCACCGCCGCCGACGCCTCGGAAAACGGGTCGTCCTGAAAGCCGCTGCCGTCGTCGTATCCATCGTCATAGCCGCCGTCGTAACGGTCGTAACCCTGATCGTCATATCCGCCGTAATCACCCGGATAGCGATCGTCACTCTGTCGTCTTTTCATATTCTTTTTCCCTGCCCTGATACCAGTTTAATGCCTGCACCGTGTTCTCGTGCGGTGTGATGCCGCCGGCCTCCAGATCCTCGAGGCTCATCTTCAGCCCGAGCACCATGGCCGCGTCAAGATCGGTGTAAGCGAGCCGCCGCAGCTCGTCCACGCCGTCAAAATCCCGCGACGGCTCAATGTAGTCGGCCATATACAGGACCTTTTCGAGCGTGGTCATATCGGGTTTTCCGGTCGTGTGCCAGCGGATGGCGTTTTCTATCTCAAGCGGCACGCCGAAACGGTCCTTGGCCACGGCAGCGCCGGTTTTGGCGTGCAGGAGCTTGGTGTTGGCCGTTTCGACCGTGTCGTTTATGATACCATATTTTTCAGACAATAGCAATTGGTCAGATAGCTCTAATTTTTTCGTGCAATCGTGCAAAATTCCGGCCTCTGCAGCAGCATCCGGGTCGCAGCCCCAGCGCTCGGCGAGCCGGCGCGCCTCATGCTCGCAGCCCCAGACGTGGGAGATGCGACGCGGCTTGAGCATGGGGTAAGCCTGCTCGCGCAGCCAGTTGAGATCGGGCTTTGCTCCATAGAGCCGCTGCTGGATGATGTGTGCATACACATTGGGTGCAAGGTACTCGCTGCCCCGCCGCTGCGGCAGCAGCGCACGCACGGTCGTGCTCGTGACCGGGATCGGCTCGGCCGGCAGGGCGATAACGCGGGCGCCATACGTCTCGCGCAGGTAGGCGCTGAAGCGCTCGACCTCCGCGTGCTCATCGCCCGTGCGGGCGAGCGCGACAAGCGTCACCTGCCCGAGCAGATACCGAAAATCATGCCACTCCTCGAACGTCGTGAGCATATCCGTGCCGATGACGAGATACAGCTCCGCATCCGGATTGTACGCGCGCAGCTCACGCACGGTGTCGGCCGTGTAGCTCTTGCCGGAGCGGTGCAGCTCCATGTCGGAGACCTCCACGCCCGGCTCGCCGGAGAAGGCCAGCATCGTCATGAGCAGGCGCTCCGCCGGCTCCGGGCTGCCCGCCGTGAGCTCCTTGTGCGGCGGGATACGGTCCGGGATGACGAGCGTCAGATCCGGCCGGATCGCCGCGCGCACCGCGCGCAGCGCGGCCGTATGTCCCAGATGTGGCGGGTTGAAGCTGCCGCCATAGATGCAGATCTTCATTTTTTTGCCTTTTTCACGAGCTCGATCTTCGGCTTCTGCTCATTGCGCTTATAGAGCACGAACTTCGAGCCGATGACCTGCACGGGTTCGGCGCGGCAGACCTCGGCGAGCTGGTCGCACGCCTCGCGCGCGGTCAGGAGCGAGTTTTCGAGCACGCGGCCCTTGACGAGCTCACGTGCCTTGAGCGCGTCGCTCATCTGGGTGATGATGTTTTCCGTGATGCCGCCCTTGCCGATGTGGACAATGGTGTCCTCCGTCGCGGCGAGACCGCGCAGCTGGGCGCGCTGTTTACTTGTCAGCATAGTAGTTCCTCAATTCTTCTTTCAGGATTTTGAGCGCATTCCCGCGGTGGGAAATGGCGTTTTTCTCTTCCGGGCGCAGTTCCGCCATGGAGCAGGCATAGCCGTCCGGCTGGAACACGGGGTCGTAGCCGAAACCGTTTTCCCCGCGCGGGGCAAACAGGATGCTGCCCTCGCAGGTGCCGCGTGCGCGCAGGACATCCCCGTTCGGGAACGTGCAGCAGATGCACGACACGAACCGGGCCGTGCGGTCGGTGCGGTCGCCGAGGTTATGGAGCAGGAGCGTATAGCGCGCAGCGTCCGAGTCCTCGTGCCGGCCGGTATAACGCGCCGAGTGCACGCCGGGCGCGCCGCCGAGCGCATCGACCATGAGGCCGGAATCGTCCGCGACGGCGGGCTGCCCCGTCGCGCGGGTGACGGCGATGGCCTTCAGATAGGCGTTTTCCTCGAAGGTCTCCCCCGTCTCGTCCACCTCGAAGTGGCAGCCGGCCGCGCTCTGCGGGATGATCTCAATGCCCATGTCCGCAAAGATGGCGCGAAACTCCTCAAGCTTATGTGCGTTGTTGCTTGCAAGGATCATGACAGCAGCGCCTCCACAAATTCCGCGGGCTTGAACTCCAGCAGGTCGTCGATCTGCTCGCCGACGCCAACGTATTTCACCGGCAGCTGCAGGTCGTTTGCGATGGCAAAGACGATGCCGCCCTTGGCCGTGCCGTCGAGCTTCGTGAGCACGATGCCGGTGAGGTCGGCCGTGTCGAGAAACTGCTTGGCCTGGATGAGACCGTTCTGGCCGGTCGTGGCATCGAGCACCATGAGCGTTTCAATATCGGCCTCCGGCAGCTCGCGGCGGATGACGCGGGTGATCTTATTGAGCTCGTTCATGAGGTTTGCCTTGTTGTGCAGGCGGCCGGCGGTATCGATGATGACGACGTCCGTGCCGCGGGCCTTCGCCGCCTGAATGGAGTCAAACACCACGGCGGCGGGGTCGGAGCCCTCTTCATGCTTGACGATATCCACACCCGCACGCTGCGCCCAGACGGTGAGCTGGTCGGCTGCGGCGGCGCGGAACGTATCCGCCGCCGAGAGGAGCACACGGTTGCCCTCTTTCTTGAGCTGGGCGGCGAGCTTGCCGATCGTCGTCGTCTTGCCGACGCCGTTGACGCCGACGACGAGCACGACCGACGGCTGCGTCGTGAGCAGGAGCATGGTGTCCTGCACCTTGAGGATGCGCGTGAGGATCTGCACGAACTCTTTTTTCACCTCGGCGCCGGTGCGCAGCTTCTTAAGCTCGATGGCTTTGCGCAGCTGTGCGATGGCCTTGGTCGTCGTTTCTACGCCGGTGTCGGCGAGGATGAGCGTTTCCTCGAGGTCCTCGAAAAATTCCTCGTCGCCCGGCTCATAGGCGGCAAAAATGCCGGTCAGCTGGGCGTCCATCTTCGTCTTGGTCTTGGTCAGGCCCTGTTTGATCTTATCAAAAAATCCCATAGAACTATCTTCTCCGTTACGATATGGTTTTAGCCGCTTCATCCAGCGAAAGCTCGATGACGCGGGATACGCCTTTTTCCTGCATGGTCACGCCGAACAGATGGTCGGCCTCCTCCATGGTGCCGCGGCGGTGCGTGATGACGAGAAACTGCGTGTTCTTGGCGAGGCGGCGCATGTACTGCACGTAGCGCGTAACGTTCGCCTCGTCGAGTGCAGCCTCGATCTCGTCCATGACGCAAAACGGCGTCGGCCGCACCTTCAAAATCGCAAAGTAGAGCGCGATGGCCACGAACGCCATCTCGCCGCCGGACATCAGGCTCAACGTCGAGAGCGCCTTACCGGGCGGCTGCACCTTGATCTCGATGCCGCTGTCGAGCACATGCTCCGGATCCTCGAGCACGAGCGCGGCCTTGCCGCCGCCGAACAGCTCCAGAAACGTCTGGCGGAACGCCTGATCGATCGCCTGAAACTGCGTGGTGAAGATGCCCTCCATCTCCCCCGTCACGTCGGCGATGATGCCGGTCAGCTCGCGCTTGGCCTTGAGAATGTCGTCCCGCTGGCCAGTGAGGAAGGTATAGCGCGTGTTCACGCGCGTGAATTCGTCGATCGCGCCGAGGTTCGGCGTGCCTAGCGCGCCGATATTGCGCCGCAACTCGGCGATCTGCCGGTTGGCCTTCGTCATGTTCTCGATCGGCTGGCGCAGCGCCTCGGCCGCCGTGCGGCTGAGCTCATAATTGTCCCAGAGCTTGTCGAGGATCTGCTTTTCCTCCATGTCCGCCGAGAGCTTTTTCTGCTCGAAGCGTGACACAAGCCCCTGCATATCCAGCAGGTCGCGGTTGCGCGCCTGCGCATCGCGGTCGGTGCGGGTGCGCTGGCCCTCGAGCTCCAGCTTGCGGCTGCTGCATGCGGCGAGCTCGCCGCGCAGCGTCTCTGCGCGCTGGCGCAGCTCGGCCAGGCGGCGCTCGTGCATCTGCAGGGTCTGCTGCAGCTGCTGCGTGCCGGCTTCTGCCTGCTCGATCTGGGCGAGGCGGGCCGTGCGGTCGCCGGTCATTTCCTCAAAGAGGTCGTGGATCTGCTGCGTCGTGCGCATGATGGTCTCGCGCTCGGCATCCAGAGACGCCGACTCCGCCCGCAGGCCGGCCAGCCGGTCGGCCAGTTCCTGACGGCGGCGGTCAAACGCGCCGCGGCCGAGCTCACTCTGATCGCGCTCGGCACGAAGCCGGGAGAGCGCCTGCTCCGCCGAAAGCGCGTCGGCACGGGCGGCCGTGATGCGGTCCTGATTTGCCTTCTGCTGCGCGCGGCAGGCGTCGATGGACGCATTCTGCCCCGCGATGGTCTCCTGCGCGGCGTTTTTCAGCAGCGCGACCTGTGCCGCCTCGGACTCCGCCTTGTGCAGCGTCTCGACCGCCTGCTCCAGCTGCGCCTGCGCAGTGTCGAGCTGCGCGTGCGCGGTGTCGCGTGCCGCCTGCGCGTCCTCAAGCTCGGCCTCGCGCTGTTTTTTCTCCAGCGTGAGCGTATCCAGCGCTGCACGCAGGCGCTTGAGCTCATTTGCGCGCGAGAGGATGCCGCTGCCCTTGGCGGCGCTGCCGCCGGTGAGTGAGCCGCCGGCATTGACAAGCTGCCCGTCGAGCGTGACGATGCGGTAGCGGTGGTCATAGCGCTTGGAGATGGCGATGGCGTCTTTCATCGTCTCGGCCACGACGGTGCGGCCCAGAAGGTTGCTGACGATATCGCGGTAAGCGGCGGCGCAGGTGACGAGCGCATCGGCCACACCGACATAGCCCGGCTCCTGATCCGGCACGCTGTTCAAGTGCATGGGGCGGATGGTGTCGAGCGGCAGGAACGTCGCGCGGCCGGTCTCGCGTCGGCGCAGGAGCTCAATGGCCTGCGCGCCGCAGCTCTGCGTATCGACGACGATATTCTGCGCCGCGGCGCCGAGCGCCGTCTCGATGGCGAGGGCGTAGCGGTCGCCGGTCTTGATCAGGTTTGCGACCGGGCCGCGCACGCCGCGCAGCGTCCCCTTTTCGGCCGCATGCATGACGGCCTTGACCGCGCGGTTGTAGCCCTCGAAGTCCTTTTCCATCTCGGTGAGCATATGGATGCGCGACTCGGTGCTGCGCAGGTCGACCGTCAGGCCGGACAGCCGCTCCTGCTGTTTTGTGAGCGCCTGCTCACAGGCAGAAAGACGCTGGGCCTTTTCCCTTTGTTCCGCGCGCAGGGCATCGCACGCGGTGCGGGCCTGCTGCTGTGCGGTCTGCTTTTCCTGCGCCTGTGCCTCCAATGCCGCCAGATGCTCGGCCGCTTCCGCGGCGGCAGTGGCGACGGCGTTTTCCTGATCAAGCAGCTCCTGCGATTTATCGGCCAGGAGCGTGATGCGCGTGCGACACTCGGCCAGCGCGCTGCTCTGCGCGCTCTCTCTGGCGAGCAGCTCCGTGTACGCGCGCTCGGCCTCGCCGGAGGACGCCGCATTGCGGTCGATCTCGTCTAGCACGGATCGGATCTCCTGCGCGTGCTGCGCCTTTTCCGCCTCGATTTCCTGCAGACGGCGCTGCTGCGCATCGATTTGCGCCTGCAGGGCGCTGGCACGGTCGGCCTGCTCGGACACCTCCACACGCAGGCGCGCGATGCTGTCGGCGCTGTTTTGCAGGTTCGTGCGCACGACGGCCGCGGCGCTCTCGCACTCGGCCGCGGCACTCTCAGCCTCGGAGATCTGCTCGCGTGTGCGCTCGGACTCCAGATCCTTCTCGCGCATCTTCTGCGCGATGTTCTCCGACGCTGCATAGAGCTGCTCGAGCTCGCGCTGTGCGCCGGCGAGGTTTTCCTTCGCGGTCTGATAATCGCGGTTCACGGTCTCAGCCTGCGCGTGCAGCCGGTCGAGCGTCTCCATCCAGACGGAGACCTCCGCGCTTTTGAGCTCGTCGCGCAGGCGGAGGTACTTCTTCGCCGTCTCGGCCTGCTTGCGCAGGGGCTCGACCTGCAGCTCCAGCTCATCGACCTTGTCGTTGATGCGCAGGAGGTTTTCCTCCGTGCGGGCGAGCTTGCGCTCCGACTCCTCCTTGCGGTAGCGGTAGCGCGAGATGCCGGCCGCTTCCTCAAAGATCTCGCGGCGCTCGTTGCTCTTGCCGGAGACGATCTCGGCGATGCGGCCCTGCCCGATAATCGAGTACCCATCGCGGCCGAGGCCTGTGTCCATGAGCAGCTCATTGATGTCGCGCAGGCGGCATGCCTCGCGGTTGATATAATATTCGCTCTCGCCGCTCCGGTAATAGCGGCGGGTGATCATGACCTCGGTGTTTTCGGTGTCGAAGATGCCGGTGCTGTTGTCTAGGATGAGCGACACCTGCGCAAAGCCCATGGGGCTGCGCTTTTCCGTGCCGCCGAAGATGACGTCCTCCATCTTGCCGCCGCGCAGCGTTTTCGTGCGCTGCTCGCCCATGACCCACAGAATGGCGTCCGATATGTTCGACTTGCCGCTCCCGTTCGGGCCGACAATTGCCGTGATCTCCTGGTCAAAATTCAGGCGCGTCTTGTCCGGGAAGGACTTGAAGCCCTGGATCTCCAATGCTTTTAAGTACACAAAATCCCTCGCATATCCGGCGCCTGCGCGTGCAGGGACGCCGTTATATCTCAAATCAAAGTAATACAAAGTAGAGTATACCGCCAAAAATGCCATTTTGCAACGGCCGGAGCGCATTTTTTCAGATGTGAAAAAATGCAGCCGCCTGTTGGTTCCAGGCGGCTGCATGCCGTTATTGCGTCATCTGTTCGAGCGCGCACCGGGCGGCGGACTGCTCCGCCTCCTTTTTCGTGCGGCCGGTGCCGCGGCCGATTTCGCTGCCGTTGAGCAGCACGGCCATGGTGAACGTCTTGTTGTGGTCCGGGCCGCTCTCGGCGCAGACGGTATAGGAAAGCGTCTGTCCGGCGCGGCGCTGCACGCGCTCCTGCAGCTCTGTCTTGTAGTCCTCGACATGGTGGATCTCCCCCTCGGCCAGGCCGTTGAGGATGTGCGTGAGGATAAAGCGCTGCGCAGGCTCGAGCCCGCCGTCAAGATACATGGCGGCGATGATCGCCTCCACCGCGTCGGCAAGGATGGATGGCCGCTCTCTGCCGCCGCTGCGCTCCTCCCCGTGGCCAAGGCGGATATAGTCGCCCAGATGCAGTGTGAGCGCCACGCCGTGCAGCGCTTGCTCGCATACGAGTTCGGCACGCAGACGGCTCATCTTCCCCTCCGGCATGTCGGGATAGAGCTGATAGAGCCGCGTCGCCGTGACCATGCCGAGCACGGAATCGCCCAGAAACTCGAGCCGCTCGTTGCTGGTATAGCCCCGCGCGCGGTTCTCATTGGCATAGGAGCTGTGCATAAGCGCATTTTCCAGCAGCCGCCGGTCGCGGAACGTGTAGCCCAGGCGGGCCTCCAGCGCCTCCATCAGTCGCACTCCTTCGCCGCGTGCTTGTCCACACGCATGTAGGAAATATTGGCCGTGATATCATCAATAATGCCGGAATCGACAAAAGCGATCGCCTGACGGATGGCATTGTAGATCGCGCGCGCATCAGATGAGCCGTGCGCCTTGATGACAGGCTTGCTGATGCCGAGCATGGCCGTGCCGCCGACCTCGTTCGGGTCGAGCGATGCCTTGAGCGCGTGGAACTCGTCCTTGATGGCAAGGGCAGCCATCTTGGTCTTGAAGTTTTTCATGAAAATGCCCTTGAGCTGGCGCGTCATGTACTTGATGCTGCCCTCGATGCCCTTGAGCAGCACGTTGCCGGTGAAGCCGTCCGTAACGACGACGTCCACGTCGCCGCTGAACACCTGCGACGCCTCAACATTGCCGACAAAAAGGATGCGGCCGGCGGCGTCCGCCGCCTTGAGCAGCGGGAACGTCTCGTGCTGGAGCTCCGAACCCTTGTGATCCTCGGTGCCGTTGCTGAGCAGACCGACGCGCGGCGCGGCGATGCCGAGCATGGTGCGGGCATAATAGCTGCCCATATAGGCAAACTGCAGCAGATACTCCGGCGTGCAGTCGGCGTTGGCACCGCAGTCAATGAGCATGACGCCCGCGTCGCCGTTCGGCAGAACGGGAGCCAGCGCCGCGCGGCGGATGCCGTGGATGCGCTTGACGATGAGCGTGGCACCGGTGAGCAGTGCGCCGGTGCTGCCGGCGGAGACGACCGCGTCGCCCTTGCCGTCACGCAGCATGTTGAGCGCGACCGTCATGGAAGCGTCCTTCTTGCGGCGGGTGGCCGTGCTGGGGTCGTCGTCCATGGTGATGACCTCACTGGCGTCGATGATCTCGAGCTTGGCCTGTTCGTTGCGCAGGCAAGCCTCAATGGCGGCGCGCTGGCCGACGAGCACGATCTCCGCGCCCAGCTCCTGCTGCGCGTGCACCGCGCCCTTGACGATCTCGTCCGGGGCGAGATCACCGCCCATTGCGTCCACAAGAATTCTCATAGATGAAAAACCTCCTTTTGTTTCAGCCCGTCCAGGATCTGGAGGCTGCGCGCCGAGATCTCCGCATTCTTGTTGCGCTTGCCGCGCACACGGTGATCCAGCGGTGTGATGATGCCAAAATTGATGTTCATGGGTTGAAAATCGCCGACGCTGCCGCCGGAAATGTACAGAGACAGCGCGCCGATGGCCGTCTCCTGCGGGAAATTGACAGGCTCCAGGCCGAGCAACTGCGCGGCCGTCTCAATGCCGACGAGCGCGCCGGACGCGCACGACTCCACATAGCCCTCAACACCGGTCATCTGCCCGGCGAAGCGGATGCGCGGGGCTCGCCGGAGGCGGTAATACCGGTCGAGCAGCTGCGGAGAATTTAAATAAGTGTTGCGGTGCATGACGCCGTAGCGCACGAACTCCGCGTTCCGCAGCGCCGGAATCATGGAAAAGACGCGCTTTTGCTCGCCGAACGTCAGATGCGTCTGGAAGCCGACGATGTTATACAGCGTGCCCTCGGCGTTGTCGCGCCGGAGCTGCACGACGGCATAGTTGTCCCGCCCGGTGCGCGGGTCGCGCAGGCCGACCGGCTTGAGCGGGCCGTAGCGCAGGGTGTCCTCCCCGCGGCGGGCCATGACCTCGACCGGCATGCAGCCCTCAAAGACCGCGCCGTCGTCAAAGCCATGGATGGGCGCTTCCTTTGCATTGCGCAGCTCCTGCACGAAGGCGGTGTACTCCGCCTGATCCATGGGGCAGTTGACATAGTCGGCCGTGCCCTTGTCGTAGCGGCTGGCGAAAAAGGCGCTGTCCATGTCCACGCTCTCGAGCGTGACGATGGGGGCCACGGCATCGTAAAAATGCAGGTCGAACTCCGGGCAGAGCCGCTGGATCTCAGCAGCCATGGCGTCGCTCGTGAGCGGGCCGGTCGCGATGACGACCTCCCCGTCCGGGATGGTATCCGCCTCGGCGCGCTCAACGGTGATGTTCGGATGCGCGCAGATGCGCTCCGTGATCTCGCGCGCGAACGCCTCGCGGTCCACGGCGAGCGCGCCGCCGGCGGCGACGCGGTTATGATCCGCGCTCGCGAGCACGACGGAGTCGAGCCGGCGCAGTTCCTCCTTGAGCAGGCCGACGGCGTTTGTGAGCTCATCGCTGCGCAGGGAGTTGGAGCAGACGAGCTCGGCAAAGTTTTCGGATACGTGCGCGGGGGTCATTTTCTTGGGTTTCATCTCGATCAGGCGCACCGGGATGCCGTGCCCGGCCAGCTGCCACGCGCACTCGCATCCCGCCAGGCCCGCACCGATCACGGTCACTGGGGTCATAGCGTTCCTCCTCGAAAAAGGCGGCCGGTCAGGCCGCCTTTCCAATTATGCTTCCTTCTTGGGTTTCGTCGTCTTTTTTGCGGCCGGTTTCTTGGCGGCCGTTTTCTTCGCTGCAGGCTTTTTGGCAGCAGGCTTTTTTGCAGTGGATTTCTTCGCAGCCGGCTTCTTGGTCTCCGGCTTCGTCTCCTTGGATTCCGGCTCGGCCTCAGCCTTGGCCTCGGCCGCGTCGTCCGCCGGTTTCGGCTTGCGCTTGTAGCCGCGCTTGTCGGGCGGCAGATAGTTCGGGCACTCGGGGTTGATGCAAAACGGCTTGTTAGCGCCCTTGCCGGCGCGCTTGAACATGGTCTTGCCGCACTCGGGGCAGTAATCCTTCGTCGGAACGTCCCAGGTCATGAAGCCCTGGATGTTCTCGCCGCCCTCGCCCTCGCCATGTCCCGGGCAATCGTGCCCGCGCTCACAGGCGTAATAGGCAAAGCCCTTGCGGGACGTGCGCTTGAGCAGGCGGCCGCCGCAGGCCGGGCACTTGCCGGGCATCTCGACCACGATGGGCATCGTGAAGCTGCACTCCGGATAGCCCGGGCAGGCAAGGAAGCGGCCGAAGCGGCCGTTTTTATACACGAGCTTGCGCCCACAGTTCGGGCAGACCTCGTCCGACTCCTCATCCGGCACCTTGAGGTGCTTGCCCTCGAGCTGGATCTCAGCGTTGTTGAGGTTTGCGTCAAAGTCCTTATAATATTCGCGCAGTACGTCCTTCCACGCCATCTTGCCGGCCTCGATCTTGTCGAGATCCGTCTCCATGTTGGCAGTGAACTTCAGATCGACGATGTTGCGGAAGTATTCCTCCATCATCTCAGTCACGACGATGCCGAGATTCGTCGGGCGCAGGTAGCGTCCCTCCTTGACGACATAGTTGCGGCTGAGGATGGTCGAGATCGTCGGCGCATACGTGGACGGACGGCCGATGCCCTTCTCCTCCATGGCGCGGACGAGCGTCGCCTCCGTGTAGCGGGCGGGCGGCTGTGTGAACTGCTGCTCTTTCGTGACCTGCTTGAGGTCCACGGCGTCACCCTGCTTGAGCGACGGCAGCGGGCGGCGCACCTCGCTCGTCTCCTCGTCCTTCGCCTCTTCATACACGGCGGTGTAGCCCGCGAACTTCTGCTCGGAATAGTTGGCGCGGAAAAGATAGCCCGCGCTGCCGGCGTCTACGACGACGTTGTCATACACGGCGTTGGCCATCTGGCAGGCCGTGAAGCGGCCCCAGATGAGCCGGTAGAGCCGGTACTGCTCCGGCGTGAGGTCATGGCGCACGCGATCCGGCGTGAGCGTGACGTCCGTCGGGCGGATGGCCTCGTGCGCGTCCTGCGCGCCGGCCTTGGTCTTATACGTGCGCGGCTTGCCGGGGTGGTACTCCGGGCCGTAGTGCTCGACAATAAAGGATTGTGCAGCGGCGAGCGCCTCGTCGGACAGGCGCTGCGAATCGGTACGCATATAGGTGATGAGACCGATCGTGCCGCGGTCAGTGATGTCCACGCCCTCATAGAGCTGCTGCGCAACCGACATGGTGCGCCGCGGCGTCATGCCCAGACGGCGGGAAGCCTCCTGCTGCAGGGTCGAGGTGATGAACGGGGGCGACGGGCTGCGCTGCTTTTCGCCGCGCTTGACGCTCGCGATCTGGAACGGCTCGGCCGACACGGCGGCAATGATCTTATCGGCCGTGGTCTCGTCCGGGACGTCCATTTTCTTATCGGCCGTGCCGTAAAAGCGCGCCGTGAACGTGCCCGCGCCACAGTCGAGCAGCGCGTCAAGCAGCCAGTACTCCTGCGGCTGGAAGGCGCGGATCTCATTTTCACGGTCGACCACGATGCGCGTGGCCACCGACTGCACGCGGCCGGCGGACAGGCCGGGCTTGACCTTGCGCCAGAGCAGCGGGCTGAGTTTATAGCCCACGATGCGGTCGAGAATGCGGCGCGCCTGCTGTGCGTCGACCAGATCCTGATCGATCTCGCGCGGGTGCTGGATGCTCTCGGTGACGACCTTTTTCGTGATCTCGTTGAACGTCACGCGCTTGGCCTTGTCATCCGGCAGATTCAGCAGCTCCTTCAGGTGCCACGAAATAGCCTCTCCCTCGCGGTCAGGGTCGGTCGCGAGATAGACGGTACCGGCTGACTTTGCACGCTTTTTCAGGTCGGCGATCACGTCCGCACGATCCTTCACGGGCAGGTACTGCGGCGTAAAATCGCCGTCAATATCCACGCCCATGGTGCTCTTGGGCAGATCACGCAGGTGGCCCATCGAGGCCACGACCTGATAGTGATTGCCCAGATATTTTTCGATTGTTCTGGCCTTCGCCGGAGACTCGACGATCACCAGATCGGTTTTTGCTTTTGCCATCGGGTCTACTCCAACTCCTTATGATTCCTGCGCAGTGCCTGCGCGTACATTTAATGAAAAACGTTTGCCCGGCTCCTGCCGGACCACGCCGCGGATCTGCAGCACGGTCAGCTCCGCGAGCACCTTGCTCGCCGGGAGCTGCGTCTTTTCGATGATGAGATCCACCTGGGTGCCAGGCGCATCAATCGCCGCGACGATCTGCAGCTGCTCGGTCGTGAGCGATCGCAGCTGCGCTTCCAAGTCAATATATGCCTCCGGCTGCGGCTTGTCAATCCTTTTCTCCGCGACCGGGCGGCGCACCTGCGCAAAGCCGCTGCCCGTCTCCGGCGGCGGTTCAGGTGTCGCTATGTCGGGCTCAGACGCAATATTTTCGTGCAGTGTGCCGGGAAACATGCGGCGAAAATCGCTCAGCACGTCCCACGCACACGTAGCCGGACGGGCGCCGTCCTTGAGCAGCGCGTTGCTGCCGACCGAGGCACGGGAGTCCGCATTGCCGGGCACGGCAAAGACCTCTCTGCCCTGCATGACGGCATCGTCGGCAAACAGGAGCGCGCCGCTTTTCTCCGGTGCCTCGACCACGACCGTCGCTACGGCGAGACCGGACGTAATGCGGTTGCGCAGCCGGAAGCCGAAACGCGGCACGGACATGTTCGGCGCAAACTCGCTCACAACGGCGCCGCAGCGCGCGACCTCCTGCGTGCATGCGCCCGCAAAATCCAGATTGATCGCCGTGCCGGACACGCCCACGCAGATACCTCCGGCGTGCAGCGCACCCTCGGCGGCCGAGCGGTCGATCCCAGCGGTGAGACCGGAAAGCAGAATACCGCCATGGCGCACGATCTCGGAGCCGAACTTACGCGCCGTGCGCATGCCATACGGCGTTGCGCTGCGCGTACCGACGACGGCGACAGCCGCACGGTCATCGATCTGCGGCAGAGTGCCGCGCACATAGAGCACCAGCGGCGGGTCATAGATCTGCAGCAGGCGCTGCGGATAGACCGCATCCTGGATCGTCAGGACGCGGATGTGCTCCCGGTCACAGATGGCGAGCGCACGGTTGGCATCGCCCAGATCCTTGTCCTGCAGCATCCGGAGCTCCTCCGGGCGCAGTGGGACACGGACGCGGTAGTCCGCTTCAGTGGCAAAATATACATCGCGCGGCGTGCCGAAATGCTCCACGAGTGCGAGCTTCACCTTCGGGCGCACGCCAAAGCGCATGGACAGCCAGACCCAGTATTGCAGCTGTGACATCGGCGCGCCTCCTCACATCCCGGCGCGGGCAATCTCCCACATGACGACCGCCGCGGCCACCGCCGCATTGAGCGACTCGGCGCCCGGCTGCATGGGGATGATGATCTGCCCGTCGCACTGCGAGAGCAGCTGCGCACTCAGGCCGCGGCCCTCGCTGCCGATCGCCACAGCGGCCGGTGAGAGCGGCACACGCCGCAGATCCTGCGCCGTGTCCGTCAGCGCCGCGCCGTAGAGCTTCAGCCCGTTGGCATTCAGCAGCTGCACCAGCTCGTCCTGCGTGCACGTCAGCACCGGCTGGCGGAAGAGCGCGCCCATCGCGGCGCGCACGGTCTTGGGACTGTAGAGATCGGCACACGCACCGGTAAGCACCACGGTGTCCATGCCGAGGGCGTTCGCCGTGCGGATGACGGTGCCGACGTTGCCGGGGTCCTGCACGCCCTCGAGCACGATGACGTGGCGCAGCGGCTCCGGCAGGCGCATCACCGGGATGCGCACGGTAAAGACCGGGCCCGGCGAGTGCATGAGCGGCGAGGCATATGCGGCCAGCTCTGCATCGGCCGTGTACTGCACAATGCCGTCCGGCAGCGGGAACGCCGCCGCATCGCGCCAGAGCACGGACGTGACCTCCGCGCCGGACTGCAGCGCCTCGTGCAGCAGCTTTTCGCCGTCGCAGACGTACTCCCCCGCGTCCCGGCGCGCATCATTGTCCTTCGCCAGCGCGCGCAGGTGCAGAATATATTGATTTTTCCGCGACCGAATCTGTTCCATATCCGTGTTCTCCGCATATTCTATTACAATGTAATTCAAATATGTCCTTCATCTTATAACAACACCCCACAATTTTCAAGTCCTGAGTTTCAGGAATTTGCAAAGCGCTGCAAATTTTCCGCCGCATAGGCCAGCAGCGCGGCCCTGTCGTTCGGCACCACCTCGTCTATGACCGCGTCCAGGCACGCCTGCAGCGCAGCGCCGACCGCCCGGCCGCGCAGACCGAGCGTGAGCAGATCATTCCCTTTGACCGCAAGGTCCTTGAGCGAGAAGCAGGCATCCGCCGCAAGCAGCTCGTCGAGCACGCGCTCCGCCTGCCGGTAAACCTCCACGCGGCCGGCACAGATAGCCGACTGGCCGCAGGTATCGGCGATGTGCAGCGCGAAAAGCTGCCGCACGGTCTCGACGCCGAGCTTGTTCATCAGCCGCCGGACCGGTTTCGGCTCCGGCGGTACGGGCAGGTCGTGATAGCGGATGAGCTGTGTGATGCGCGTGCGCCCAGCCGTGTCAAAGCGTAGGCGCATAAGGATAGCGTCCGCCAGTTCGGCGCTCTTGGCCGCGTGGCCGTAAAAATGGCCAACGCCGTCCGGCCCGCGCGAGAAGCACGGCGGCTTGCCGACATCGTGCAGCAGTGCCGCCCAGCGCAGCACCGGCTCCGGCGGGATGTGCGCCACGACTGCGACCGTGTGCTGCCAGACGTCCCGGTCGTGATGCGGGTTGTGCTGCTCGAAGCCGAACATCGGCCGCAGCTCCGGGATGGGGACGGCCAGCACATCGGCAAATTCCCGCAGCACCGCGCCCACATTCTGCCCGCAGAGCAGCTTCGTCAGCTCGCTGCGCACGCGCTCCGCCGCGAGATACTGCAGCAGTGCGCGGCTGCGGTGGATGGCCGCCGCCGTCTCCGGCGCGATCTGAAAACCGAGCACGGACGCAAAGCGCAGCGCGCGCAGGATGCGAAGCCCGTCCTCCTGAAAGCGGCGGTCCGGCTCGCCCACGCAGCGCACGACGCCGCGCGTGATGTCCTCCGCCCCGCTGCAAATGTCCACCAGCCCCGTTTGCGGGTTGTAAGCCAGCGCGTTCATCGTGAAATCGCGGCGCAGCAGATCCTCGCGCAGGCTGCGCGTAAAGCGCACGGCGTCCGGCCGCCGGTGGTCGGTATAGTCCCCGTCGACGCGGTAGGTCGTGATCTCGAGCGGCAGACCGTCGAGCAAGACGGTCACGGTACCGTGCTTGAGCCCCGTCTCGATGAGCCGCTCGCCGGCAAAGACGCGCTCGACCTGCGCAGGCTCGGCATTGGTCGTGATGTCCCAGTCCCCCGCCGGGCTGCCGCGCAGTGCGTCGCGCACCGCGCCGCCGACGACATAGGCCTCCCAGCCCGCCGCCGTGAGGCGGTCGAGCGCCGTATGCACTTGTGGCGGCAGGGTCAGCATGGGCACGCTCCTCAGTTGTGGTGATAGATCTTCTTTTCCAGCGCGAAGATGCGGGCGCTGAAGCTGCCGGCCGGCACGGTCGGCAGCGTTTCCGCATAGATCTCCATGCGGCTGTCGATGAGGTCGATGTACGACAGCAGCTCCGCCTCGGCGCACATAGGCCGCACAGCCGCGCCGAACTCCGGCTCGCCGTGGTGCGAGAGCAGCAGGTGCTGCAGCAGCATGGACTTTTCCTCGGGAATACCGAGCTCGCGCGCGGCATCCGCGGCCTCCTGCGCCCCCATGACCAGATGGCCGAGGAGCTGTCCGGCCGTGGAATACTCCGTCACGATGCCGAGATCGGAGAACGCAAATTCCCGCTCCTTGCCGAAGTCGTGCAGCAGCGTGCCGGCCAGCAGCAGGCTGCGGTCAATGACCTCCGGATACAGGCCCGCGAGGAAATCCGCCGTGCGCAGCATGTTGTAAGTATGCATCAAAAGGCCGGACAGAAAACTGTGGTGCACGCTCTTCCCGGCCGGAATGCGCCGGAACGCGTCGAGGTGCCGCGCCAGCATCGTCTCGGCGACACTGCGGTAATCCGCGTCCGTGATCGAGGCGACCAACCGCTGCACATCCGCTAGCGCGGCGTCCGTGTCGATGGGCGCCGTCGGCACGAGCAGCGACGTGTCGTAATCGTCCGCCGCCTCGGCCATACGGATGCGGTGGACACTGATCTGCAGCGCACCGCGGTACTCCGAGACGCTGCCGCGGATCTTCACGACGCGGCCGGTGTCCTCCGGGCGTGCGCCGATGGGGCCGCTGTAGTCCCAGATCTTGATCTCCATGCTGCCCGTGCGGTCGCAGATCGTGCCGCTGAGAAACGGCTTGCCGCTGTTGGTCGTCTTGAGCGCCGCCGCGCGCAGAATATAAAAGCCCTCGACATCCATGCCGGGGAGCATATCCGCAATGGGTCTGTTGTATTCCATGGCTCCGCCTTTCCGCCCGCAGAGCGGGTCGTTCGTTCTGTTGATAACTATACATTGCCGTGATTTTGCCCGTCTGTCAAGCCCCTTCGCGCAAAAAGCCGCCCCGCCGCCGATGGCTCGGCTTGCGGGACGGGGGCGTTCAGTGCTCGGCGCGGGTGATCCGCTCGGCCTCCTGCCGGCCGGTCGGTGTGGCGGCGAGACCGCCGAGGCCGGTCTCGCGCAGGCTGGCCGGGAGCGCGTCGCCGACCTCGCCCATGGCGTCGATGACCTCATCGACCGGAATGCGGCTCGTGATGCCGGCAACGGCCATGTTCGCAGCGCTCACGGCGTTGACCGCACCGATGACATTGCGCTTGACGCACGGCACCTCGACCAAGCCCGCGACCGGGTCACACACCAGACCAAGCAGATTGCCAAGCGCGATGGCGTACGCATCCGCGCACTGCTGCGCCGTGCCGCCGAGAATATGCGTCAGCGCGGCCGCCGCCATGGCGCTGGCCGTGCCGATCTCCGCCTGACAGCCGCCTTCCGCACCGGCCACGCTCGCGCGCAGTGCCGTGACCTGACCGAATCCAGCCGCGATATACAGCGCCTCGAGGATCGTCTCCTCCGGCACATCCCGCTCCTCCGCCAACGGGATGAGCACCGCCGGCAGCACGCCGCAGCTGCCCGCCGTCGGCGCGGCGACGATGCGCTTCATGCACGCGTTGCACTCGGCGACCTTGAGCGCCTGCTCCGTCACACGCTGAAAATACGTCCCGCCGAGGAGGCGGCCGCTCTCCGCCGCCGCGCGGAGCCGGGCCGCGTCGCCGCCGATGAGCCCGCTGTTGGAGCGGTCAGATGCGCAGTACTGCCGGCTTGACTGCTGCATTGCCGCCCAGAGCGCCGCGATCTGGCGATGGGACGCCGCGGCGTCGTAGCCGTTTTCCTGACAGTCCGCGTCGCGGATGACGGCATAGAGCGGCTGCCCGCTCACCTGCGCCGCAGAAAGCATGGCTGCAATGCTCGAAAAACTCATACCGGTTCCTCCTGGTTAAAGATCGTGATTTTCTGAATGCCCTCGATGTGCGACAGCCACTGTTCAATGTCCTTCGGGATTGGCTGGTCACACTCGAGGATCATGACCGCGTAGCCGCCCTGCTCGCTGCGGTAGAGCTGCATGGTGGCGATGTTGACGTGCCGCTGCATGAGTGCCGCCGTCACGGCTGCGACATGGCCGGGCGTGTCCTGATTGTGGACGATGAGCGTGTTGTGCTCACCGGAAAAGTTCGTCTCGATACCGTCGATGGAGCGGATGCGTATGCGCCCGCCGCCGACGCTCTCGGCCACAATGTCCAGTGTGCGGCCTTTGGCATCCGTGAGCTGCAGACGCGCGGTGTTCGGGTGCGCATTGCGCAGCTGCACATTTTGAAACGCGAACGTCAGCCCCTGCTCCGCCGCGATTGCAAAGCTGCCCGGGATGCGCAGATCGTCCGGCTGCATGCCGAGCAGGCCCGCGATCAGCGCGCAGTCCGTGCCGTGACCGTGACCGGTCAGGGCGAAGCTGCCGTGCAGCGAAATGTCCGCGTGCACCGGCTGGTCGCCGAGCAGCTTGCGGGCCGTCAGGCCGATGCGCACGGCCCCGGCCGTATGGCTGCTGGACGGGCCGACCATGACCGGCCCGAGAATATCAAATAAACGCATGGCGCGCCTCCTTGGATACAAGTTGCTTTTGCACATTGCAGTGCGACAGAAAAAGAAATATGAGTTATTATACGCGCGCCGCACGCAAAATGCAATGGGGATTCTCCGCCGGTGCGAAAAAGAACGCAAAACCGGCTGCCGATCAGCAGCCGGTAAGCGGTACATATCTCAATGCTCCTGGATCATCATGCGGATGATCGTGCGGTCGGTTTCGCGCATGCCCTCGCTCGCGAGCGTACCGATGTTGCGGATCGTGTTCTCCACGCCCTTGACAACGATGCCGTCGCCGCCGTAGAACTGGCTCTCGTGCATCTGCATCTGCATACCAAGCAGGCCCGCCTCGACCGCCGAGGCGATCTTGGCCGCACAGCTTGCCTTCGCACCGTCGCAAATCATGCCGGAATCAATGGCAATGGCGTTAACGATGGTGTGCGCAATCTCGCGGTACTGCCCGCCGTACAGATACGTCACGCCTGCGGCCGCGCCGCAGCCGGCCGCCGTGGCACCGCAGTAAGCGGACAGGCTGCCGATACCGGTTTTCAGATGGATGGTGACGAGGTTCGACACCACGAGCGCGCGGTAGAGCATCAGCTGCGTGACGCCCAGCTCCTTGGCATAGACAATGACCGGCAGCGACGCCGTCAGCCCCTGATTGCCGCTTCCGGAATTGATGACAACCGGCAGGTCGCAGCCGTTCATGCGCGCGTCCGACCCGGCCGCGGCGTAGGCCTTGGCGCGGTTGTGGATGCTCATGCCGTAAGACTGCAGCAGGATGCGGCCGATGTTCGCGCCGTAATCCCCGCGCAAGCCCTCCTCGGCGATGGCCCAGTTGTAGTCGATCTGCCGCTGAAGCGTCTCCCGCACGTCGGCAATGTCCACCTCGTTTGCAAAGGCGATGATCTGCTCGACCGTCAGCAAATTGCGGTCGGTTGCGTGCTGGCTGCCGGACTCCTGATAGTCCTTGTGAAACTGCACGACGCCGTTTTTCTCGATATGGATCACGTTCGTGTGGTATCCCGCGATCTCAACGGACGCGCTGTCCGCCCCCGCCGTGACGCGCACCTGAATGTCGAACACGTAGTCCTTGTCCGCGCGCCGGACGGTAAAGGCCGCCTGCCGCAGATAGGCGCCCACTGCGTCCACCTGCCCCGGCGTGAGACTCGCAAGCACCTGCAGCTGTGCGTCGGCATTGCCTGAAATGATGCCCGCCGCCGCGGCCGCCGCAATGCCGCGCTGGCCGTTCGTATTCGGCACAATGACGCTCTTGACGTTTTTGATGATGTTCGCGCTCGCGAGCACCTCGACCGTTTCTGGCAGTGCACCGAGCGTCTTGCGGGCCAGCGCCGCGCAGTACGCCACGGCAATGGGCTCGGTACAGCCCATGGCGGGCTGCAGTTCCTCTTTCAGGATCGCGACGTATTCGCGATAGATCCGCTCGTCCATGTTTCTCTCCTCCGATTTTGTTTTTTCTCCGTTTTTGACCGTAAAATTCCGCTTTTTGTAATAGTATAACGAAACAGCGGCACATTTTCAACAAAAAAGATACCGGCAGTACGCCGGTATATCGAGGAACAAGCTAATCTTTCTGTTTTTTCCGGCAAGCGTGCACGATCGCCCAGAGCACATAGCCGAGCACGCCGCCGGTCGTGTTTGTAATCACGTCCGTGATATCTGAACTGCGAAACGCATGCAGCAGCGGCTGCACGACCTCAATGCCGACGCTGAGTGCCAGCGTCAGCAGCAGGCAGCGCCAGAAGCTGCACCGCTTGCCGCGGCAGCTGCGGCACAGCGGCAGCAAAACACCGAACGGGACAAACAGGGCGATGTTCAGCACGATCTGCCGGACATAATCGCCGTGGCGGAGAATGACGTCCTCAAACGGCGCCATGTGCATGGGGACATACGGATGGTCAAAGCAGAACGGGAGCACTGCCAGCACCGGCATGAGCGTGAAGAGCGCGATTCCGGCGAGGCAGCCATACATGAGCGTATAGACCGTGAGCGTTCTGCGCCCCAGCGGCCGCCACTTCGGCAGCAGCCAGATGCCGTAAACGGCCGCGAGCACGGCCAGATCGATGAGAATTTTTGCATTTCGGCTCATGCGCTGCCTCCTCCCTCTCTGCCTGTCAGAACGCGCGTATTATCCGCGCAGCCACTGCTCCAGCTTCGGTTTTGCACCCTCGACCGCACTGCCGCGCAGCGACAGGCCGTGCGCGACCCGCGCGCCCTTCGCAGCCCGCCGGATATCCTGCTCCGTGTTCGACAGGCCGCTGCCCTCGTTCGTGCAGAACGGATGGATGGTCTTGCCCTGCCAGTCATAGTGCTCGAGGAAGGTGTAGACCGCCATCGGCATGGTACCGCAGTAGTTCGGATAGCCGAGATAAATTTCATCATAGTCGTCCAGGCTCTCTGGCAGTGCCGTCAGCTCCGGACGGGCGTTGGCGCGCAGGTCGCGCCGCACCTCGGCGACGCAGGTGTCATAGTCGTCCGAATACGGCACCTTCTGCTCGATGTGAAACAGCTCCGCACCGGTGAGTTCGGCGAGCAGCCGCGCCGCCTGCTCCGTGTTGCCGACAGCGATGGCGCGATGCGCCCCGGAAAAATAGTTCTCTCCCGCGCGGGAGTAATAGGCAATGAGTTTTTTCATAAGGATTCCTCCGTTTTCTGCCCTAAAAGGATATGTGTACCTCACGGATGCGCATACACATCCGCGTAATCGTATAAGGTCTCGCGGGCGCAGCGATCCGCCTGCCGCTCCAGTCTGGACTCGTCCGCAGTCTGATACCCCACGGGATCGCGCACCCATTGAAAATAATGCGTCAGCTCGTGCGCAAGCGAGCGCAGGATCGATGCCAGCGCACTGTCCTGTCCCCGCGCTGCGAGCAGCTGCAGGTAATCGCCGACGGCAAGGCGGATATACGGCTCCTGTTCCGGATCGCTGGGGCCAAGAAATGTCCCGCAGGCCAAATCGCCATCCCGGCACAAAAGCCGCTCGGCCGCCCGCACATAGACCGGCACGCGCACAGGGAACGCGTACTGCGTCTGCAGCCAGCGCACAAACTGCATAAGGGCGCGCCGCACCTCCGGGTCAACGCCCGGATCGAACCGCAGCCGGATGCCTCCGCGGCGTCCGGGCATTGCTGCGCCCTGCCCTGGCGGGCAGCTCCATGATCTGCGCATTGCTCCCTCCATAGCTCGTCAAAGTCTCCAGCAACGCCGGATTGAACCCACATTGCCGCCAAAAGCATACCGCAGTTTTCCGCATCCGTCAACCATCCGGCCAGTACGGTCAATATTGCTGCTGCATACCTCAGGAGAAACACAAAAAGCTCCCCTGCTGGGGAGCTTTTTGCTGCCTTATCGCACGCGCAGGCGCTCTGCGAGCGTCTCGTCGCTCTCGGCCATGCAGGTCTGATAGTCCGTGTAGAGCACCATGCCCGGCAGCGCGCCGGACGGCTTGCGCACGAAGCGCGCCATGGTGTAGTCTACCGGCGTCTTACCGCCGCCGCGCGCCTGTGAATAGTACACGGCGAGGCTCGCCGCCTCGGCGATCGTCTGATCGTCCGGCGTTGTGTCGTGCGCGCGGATGATGACGTGCGAACCGTGCACCTTCTGCACATGCAGCCAGATGTCCGTGCGGCGGGCGGTGCGGTGCGTCAGCTCGTCGTTCTGCGTGTTGGAGCGGCCGACCAGGATCTCATACCCGGTGCTCGAGACGAAGGAGAGCGGCACGCGCTGCGCCGTTTTTTCCTTTTTTGCATTGCGCGGCTGGCGCAGATACCCGGTCGCGCGCAGCTCGGCGCGAATGTCGGCGAGGTCGCGCTCGCTCTCGGCACGCGCGAGCTCATCGAGCACGCTGTTGAGATAGTCGAGGTTCCGGCTCGCCTCCGCGATCAGGCCGGTCAGGTGCTGCTCAGCCGTCTTGGCCTTGCGGTAGGACTTATAGAGCGCGGCGGCGTTCTCCTGTGGGCTCTTGCGCGGGTCGAGCTCGATCGTCACGTCCGGGCAGCCCTCGGCATAGTAGTCCTGCACCGTCACGGTGCGGTCGCCCTTATGGATGCGGTAGAGATTGGCCTTGATGAGGTCGGCCTTCTGCCGCAGGGCCTCGCGGTCGGCGCAGCGCAGCAGGTCCGAGCGCTGGATGGCCAGCTTCTTGGCCGTGCGGTCGCGCAGGGTGCGCACCTGATGCGTCAGCTCCTGCGAGCGGCGGCGCATAGCCTCTGCCTTGTCACGGCGGAGATAAAACTCATCCAGCAGCTCGGAAAACGAGCCGCAGCCGCGGCTTTGCAGCGCGCCCTGATACTGCAGGATCGGCACGGCGGAAAAGTCCTTCGGCCGCTCGCCGTCGAGCAGCATGGTGGGCGCGAGATTGTTCGTCTCGACCGAGAACACAAGCGCGTCCAGCTCGTGCTCCAGGCGTGCGCGCTGCGCATCGTCCAGCCGCTCCAGCCGGGGGCTGGTATCGCCGAGCGCGCGGAAGCACACCTCCCGGCACAGCAGGGGCGACACGCCGGAAAACAGGCCCAGCAGCCACTTATCAAGCGTCGCCGCCGTGACCGGGCCGGAAAGCAGCTGTGTGCGCTGCTCCGGCGTCGTATCGAACAGGACCGGCTTGTCCTGCCGCAGCGGCAGGCGGTAAAACAGGCCCGGCTGCACCTGACGCGTCTCGCTCATAGAGGAATCCACACGGCGCATGCAGTCGATGATATGCCCGTCGGCACTGACGAGAATAACGTTCGACTGGCGGCCAAGCATCTCGACAATGAGCTGCTTTTTGACCGGCGTGCCTAGTTCGTCGCGCCCGTCGAGGTCGAGCACGAGCATGCGCTCAAAGTCCGGCTGAGCAATGCCCGTGATGCGCGCACCGACAAGGTGCTTGCGCAGGAGCATGCAGAACATCGGCGGTTCGGCCGGATTTTCAAACGTCCCGGCCGTAAAATGCACCCGCGCGCTGCCTACGCCGCCGTGCACGAGCAGCTTTGCGTTGCCGCTCTGCGTGCGCACGGACAGCAGCAGCAGGTCGCGCTCCGGCTGCTGCACCTTGTCGATGCGCGCGCCGGTCAGGCTCTGCGTCAGCTCCTGCGTCAGGCCGTGCAGAAAAACTGCGTCCATTGGCATGTTACAGCACCTCCGTGATCTTGCTGAAGAGCTCGCGCAGCCGCTGCGTGCGGCCGAGCAGATACAGCCAGCCAAAGAGCGTCTCGAGCCCCGTGGCCGCGTGATACTGCGCAACATCCGCATGCTGCGGCACCGAGTTCACCTTCGCATTGCGGCCGCGCTTATAGACTGCGCGCTCCTCATCCGTGAGCGCGGACTGAATGGCCTCCGCCGCGCGCGCCTGCGCGGGCGCGTTGACACGGCGCACCGTCTCGCGGTGCAGGTCGGTCACGGCCGTGAGCCCGGCGGCGCACAGGGCCGTGCGCATCATGAGCTCGTACACCCCGTCACCGATGTGCGCAAGGGCGAGCGTACTGTAGGCGCCGACCTGCGCCGGCGTCATTTCCGGGGCAAAGTCCGCACCATCCGGAAAGGCAATCGTGCCGACGGGGCGGCGCTCCGGCCGCCCCGTGTGAAGATCATGATTCATCGTCTTCGGGTTCCTCTTCGTTCACATCTGCAAAATCCGTCTGTGCCTGCAGCACCTCGCTCGGCGCGGTGCCTTGCACGTACTGCATCTCCTGCCACTGCTGCTTCGTGATGAGAATCTTGCGCGGCTTCGAGCCCTCGAACGGGCCGACGATGCCCATCTCCTCCATCTGATCGACCATGCGCGCGGCGCGTGAATAGCCGAGCTTCAGCCGGCGCTGCAGCATGGACACCGACGCCTGCTTCGTCTCGAGAATAACGTCCACGGCCTGCGGCAGCAGCTCGTCATAGTCGCTCTTGGCAGGCTTGTCCGCCTCGGGCGCGGGGCCGGACTTCTTGTCGGCCTCGGCGGCGGATTTCTCGATCTGGGCGATGATGTCGTCGCTGTACTGCGCCTCGGAGTTCTGCTTAATAAAGCGCACGACCTCCTCGCGCTCCTCATCCGACACGTACGAGCCCTGCACGCGCAGGGGCTTGCCGGTGCCGATGGGCGCATAGAGCATGTCGCCCATGCCGATGAGCTTTTCCGCTCCGGAGGTGTCGAGGATGATGCGGCTCTCGAGCGAGGACGAGACCGCAAAGGCAATGCGGCTCGGGATGTTTGCCTTCATGAGGCCGGTGATCACGTCCGCGGACGGGCGCTGCGTCGCGATGATGAGATGCATGCCCGCGGCGCGGCCCATCTGTGCCACGCGGCAGATGCTCTCCTCCACCTCTTTGGCGGCGCAGAGCATGAGGTCGGCCAGCTCGTCGATGACGATGACGACCTGCGGCAGGGTCTGCCCATCGGGCTCGTTTTTCTGCAGGGCGTTGTAGCTGGCGAGGTCGCGCACCTGCGCCTCGGAGAAGAGCCGGTAGCGCTTGAGCATCTCCACGACCGCCCACTGCAGCGCCCCGGCTGCCTTCTTCGGGTCGGTCACAACGGGGATGAACAGGTGCGGGATACCATTATAGATACCGAGCTCGACCATCTTCGGGTCGATCATGATCAGGCGCACCTCGTCCGGCGTCGCCTTGTAGAGCAGGCTCAGGATGAGCGAGTTCATGCACACGGACTTGCCGGAGCCGGTCGTACCGGCGATGAGCATATGCGGCAGCTTGGCGATGTTGCCGATAATGCAGTTGCCGCCGATGTCCTTGCCGACGGCAAACGAGAGCTTGGATCGGGCATTGCGGAACGCGGGCGAGTCAATAATATCGCGCAGGCACACGGCACTGACGATCTTGTTCGGCACCTCGATGCCGACGGTCGAAATCTTGTCCGGGATCGGCGCGATGCGCACGTTTTCCACGCCGAGCGCGAGCGCAAGGTCACCGGAAAGGTTCGTGATCTTGTTGAGCTTCACGCCCGCCTCGAGCTCGAGGTCGTAGCGCGTGACCGTGGGGCCGCGCGTCACATCACGGATGGTGGCATTGACGCCGAAGCTGCTCAGGGCAGTGTTGAGCCGGTCGCGATTGAAGCGGATCTCCTCCGTCGCGTCCGTCTGGTCCTTCTTGCCCGCGCGCAGGAACGACACCGGCGGGAGCTGATAGGCCGAGTGGTCGGCATTCTCGCGCTCGATGGCGGAGGTGATGGCGGCCGTCTCCGCTGCGACGGCGGCGCTGGCCGCCTTTCTGGACGGCTTCGGCGGGTCCTGGATCTCCTGCGTGGCCGGCACGGTGACACCACAGATGTCGGCCGCCTCTTCCACGGACAGCGGCTCGACATTCTGTGTGGCCTCCGCCGGCACGGCTTTTTTCGCGCCGCGGGCAGGCTTTTTGACCGGGATAGGGTCGATCGGGTCGTCGTCCGGCTCCGCCGGGGTCTCCTCGACCGGGATGTCAATGATTTTTTTCTTCGCGACCGGCTTGTCCGGCGCTGCGCGGCGCGCGCGGCGCTGCGGCTCGGGCTGCGGCTGCGCGGCGGGCTCATCCTCGTCATCAAAAAGCGGCTGGTCTCCGTCGTCCGGGATGTATTGTGCCGCGCGGTGCGCGCGCCATTGGGTGATGACCTTGCCGACCGTCAGATCCATGCTGCCGAGCACACAGACCACGAATGCCGCCATCGTCAGCGGCAGCGCCGCGTACACGCTGATGCCGGCCTTGAGCAGATAGCCCACGCCGCCGGAGATCACACCGCCGGACGTGAGCGCCTTACCGCCGTCATAGAGCTGGCCGACGATCGCGCCGAACGTCTGCGCCGTGAACGCCACGCGGCAGAGCATAAGATGCACGATCGTGCCGAACAGCGGCGCAATCAGCAGCGCCGCCGTCACGCGCAGGCCGAAATGCCGCTCCGGATTGCGCACAAAGACCCACGCCAGCAGCAGCATCGCAAACGGAAATGCCCAAAAGCCCCAGCCCATGATGCCGCACAAAAAGCCCGCAAAGCCGTCGATGATGACGCCCTCGGCATGAAACAGGCCCAGGAATGCCAACAGCGACAGCACGATGCATACAATTGCATACGGCCACGTCGGTGCGGTCGGTGCAGGCGCCGCAGCAGCAGGCTGCTTTTTGGGTGCTGCGGCAGACTTTTTTGCAGCCGGGGCGGACTTCTTCGCCGCGCCGGTTTTCTTTTTGGATGATGAAGTTGCCATTGTATATTACGTCCTCTCAGAAAATCAGAGACAGAATCATCGTCAGTGCGCCCGCGCCCCAGCAATAGTAGGAAAATGCGCCGAAGCGGCCCTTCGACGTCAGGCGCTTGACAAGGCCGATGGCCGCGATGCCCGAAACCATCGCCACGAGCATGCCGATCAGATACGCCGGCAGGAGCGACACATCAATACCCGCCTTGGCCGCCTTGGCCAGCGACAGGATGTTCGCGCCCAGCACCGCGGGCAGCGACATCAGAAACGAGAAGCGCACCGCAAAGCTGCGGTCCAGCCCCGTGGCCATACCGGCCGCGATCGTGGTGCCCGACCGGGACAGGCCCGGGATCGTCGCCACGGCCTGGCACACACCGATGATGAGCGCGTCGCGTACGCGCATGTTTTTCTCCGTGCGCGTGCCCTTGGGCATTTTATCGGCCACGAACAGCAGAAAACCCGTGAGAATGAGCATGAGGCCGATGAAGAAGGTATGATAGTAGAGCTGCTCGACCTTGTCGTTGATCGGCAGGATCAGAAACAGCGGCAGCGTCGCCAGAATGATCATGAGCACCATGCGCGCAGCGGGAAGCTCCTGCTGCCGCTGCGCGGCTGGCAGACGCGTGTTGCGGAAAAACGCGAACACCTCACGCACCATGGCCACAATGTCCCGCCAGTAGACGATACAGATGGAAATGAGCGTGCCCAGATGCAGCAGAACATCGAAAAACAGATGACCGTTTTCCGTCGTAGACATATGAAACAGATTTTGCAGGATGGACAGATGGCCGGAGCTGGAGATCGGCAGAAACTCTGCGATGCCCTGCACCAGACCGAGTATAATCGCATTCCAGATGCTCACGGACATACCTCCCAATGTGCAGATATGAATGTTTGATTATAACACGATTTCCTTCTCATCACAAGAGAAAACGGGCATAGTGCCCGCCTTCCCCCGTTATATCCAGTCACGCCTGCGTGTCGCAGTAGGCCGCCAGCACACCGCGGTAGGTCATCCAGCAGTCGAACTTTGCCACGAGCTCGAACGGTGCGTGCATGCTCAGCACCGGCACACCGGCGTCGATGGTGTCGATGTTGCGGTCGGCCATGAACTTGGCGATCGTGCCGCCGCCGCCCTGATCGACCTTGCCCATCTCGGACAGCTGCCAGACGACGCCGTTATCGGCAAACAGGCGGCGCAGATAGGCCACAAGCTCAGCCGAGGCGTCGCTCGTGCCGGACTTGCCGCGCGCACCCGTGAACTTGCAGATGCCCATGCCGTAGTTGAGCTTGGCCTCCGTGCGCTTGGCGCTCACCTCGGGGAAGCTGGGGTCAAAGGCCGCGCAGACGTCCGCCGAGAGGCAAAAGCTCTTGGCAAAGCAGTGGCGCAGCGCGACGTCCTGCTGCTCGCAGAGGTCGGCCATGAAGGCCTCAAACGCCTGCGACTGCATGCCGGACACGCCATCGGAGCCGATCTCCTCCTTATCGGCGAGGATGCACACGGCCGTACGCTCCGGCGCGCCGTCAAGGTCAAGGATGGCACGCAGCTCAGCGTAGGCGCACACGCGGTCATCCTGACCGTAGGCGCCGATCATGCTGCGGTCAAAGCCGATGTCGCGTGCCGGGAACGCCGGCACGGCAGCCAGCTCCGCCGACAGGAAGTCCTCTTCCGTGATGCCGTATTCATCATAGAGCAGGGACAGCACGGCAAGCTTCACACGGTCGCGCCCCTCGCCGGCATACGGCATGCTGCCGATGACGATGTTGAGCGCCTCGCCTGTGATGCCCTCTTCCATGGTCTTGCGCATCTGATCCTTGCCGAGGTGCGGCAGCAGATCGGTGATGACGAACTGCGGCTCATCCGGCTCGCGGCCGATGGCGATGTCGACCGTGCTGCCGTCCTTAAGCGCGACGGTACCGTGCAGCTCCAGCGGGATCGTGACCCACTGGTACTTCTTGATGCCGCCGTAATAGTGCGTCTTGAAATACGCCAGCTCCGAATCCTCATACATCGGCGTCTGCTTGAGGTCGAGGCGCGGCGAGTCGATGTGTGCGCCCGCGATCACGCAGCCGCGGTCGAGCGGCTGCTGCCCGAGCACGGCCAGCATAAGCGCCTTGCCGCGGTTGTTGACATACACCTTCGCGCCCGGCTGCAGCGCCATGCCGAACGTATAGGGCACAAAGCCGGCTTCCTCCGCCATGCGGATCGCTTCCTTAACGGCCTCGCGCTCGGTGCGTGCGGCATCGAGAAACTGCTTATATCCCTCGGCGTAAGCAAAGATCTCCCCGGTCTGCTCGGCGCCGATCTGATCATAACCGTTTTTCGGCTGGTAAAACAGCTTTTCCTTCCACTGCTTGAGTTCCTTATCTTCGCTCATGAGAGCACCTCCTGTATCAGTTGATGGCAGCGGCGCTGAAAATCGGCGAGTGTGCCGCCGTTATCCAGCACATAGCTGCAATGTTTGGCAAACCATTCGTTGGGCTTCTGCGCGTCGATGCGCGCCTCGGCATAATCACGTGTCACGCCCTCGCGCGCAATGAGCCGCTCGATGCGCACCGCGCGCGGCGCCGTCACGCCGAGCGTAACGGTGCACAGCTCCGCCAGTCCGCTCTCGATGAGCGCGATGGCGTCGATCGCCGCGACCGTGCCGCCCTGACGCGCCCACGCGCGCAGACGAGACTGCACCTCGGCGCGGACATACCGGTGCGTAATGGCGTTGAGATTGTCGAGCGACGCCGCATCCGCGAACACGACCGCGCCGAGCTTCTTGCGCTGCAGCACCCCCTCTTCTATTGTACCCGGAAAACGGGCGTTGATCTCCGCGAGCATGGCGGTATTGGACGCCAGCAGCTCATGATACACCGCGTCGCAGTCGATGACGAGCGCACCCTGGCGCTCGAGCTCCATGAGCGCGGTCGTTTTGCCGCAGCCTGTGCCGCCCGTGATGCCGACGATGTGCATTTTCTGCACGAGCGCATCCCAGACGGCGTCGTCCGGCACGGCGGCGGAGCGCAGAATGCGGTACGGCGTGCGCGAGAGGTCGGCGAGCGTGGACTCCCGGCCGATGCCGCAGGGGCCGCCGTCGATGACGGCCGCGATCTGCCCGTCGAAATACGCAAGCACGTCATCCGCCGTCTTCGGGCTCGGCGCGCCGGAGGGATTGGCGGATGGCGCGGCCAGCGGCAGCTGTGCAGCCTCGATGAGCGCAAGCGTGGCCGGGTGATCCGGGCAGCGCAGACCGACGGTCTCCCCGCCTGCGCGCACGATCTCGGGCACACAGTCCTGCGCCCGCAGCACGATCGTGAGCGGGCCGGGCCAGAACGCCTCGGCGAGCGAGTACGCCGCCGGCGGCACATCAGCGCAGTAGCGCGCCATGGCTGACGCATCGTGCACCATCAGCGACAGCGGCTTTACAGCCGGACGGCCCTTGACCTCATAGATCTGCGCGACGGCATCGGGGTCCAGCCCGTTGCCGGCAAGGCCATAGACCGTCTCCGTCGGGACGGCGACGAGCTGACCGGCGCGGATGGCGTCCGCCGCCTGCGCGATCTCGGTTGTGATTCGTTTCGTGTTCATGTTTCCTCCGCGGATGCGCGCAGCTTTTCGGCCTGATCGGCCAGTGTGAGCGCATCGATGATCTCATCCAGATCGCCGTCGAGCACCTGATCGAGCTTATAGAGCGTCAGCCCGATGCGGTGATCCGTCACCCGCCCCTGCGGGAAGTTGTAGGTGCGGATGCGCTCGTTGCGCATGCCGGTGCCGACCTGGCTGCGCCGCTCGGCCGAGCGCGCGGCGTTTTGCCGGGCACTTTCCGCGGCGTACAGGCGCGAGGCCAGGATCTTCATCGCGCGATCTTTATTTTTATATTGGCTGCGCTCATCCTGACACTCGACGACCGTGCCGGTCGGCAGGTGCGTGATGCGGATGGCGCTTTCGGTCTTGTTGACATGCTGGCCGCCGGCGCCGGAGCTGCGGTAGGTGTCGATCTGCAGATCCTTCGGGTCGATATGCACCTCCACGGCGTCCATCTCTGGCAGCACGGCCACGGTGGCAGTACTGGTGTGGATGCGGCCGCCGGTCTCCGTCTCCGGCACGCGCTGGACGCGGTGCACCCCGCTTTCAAACTTCAGGCGGGAGTAGGCCCCCTGCCCGCTGATGAGCAGACTCGCCTCGCGCACGCCGCCGAGCTCCGTCTCGTTGAGGTTCGCGATCTCGGTCTTCCACCCGTGCGCATCGGCGTACATGTTGTACATCCGATAAAGCGTATGCGCAAAGAGCGCGGATTCTTCTCCGCCGACGCCGGTGCGGATCTCCAGAATGACGTTGCGGTCGTCATTCGGGTCACGCGGCAGCAGCAGGACACGCAGCTGCTGCTCGAGCTCCGCGCAGCGGGCCCTGTCCTGCTCGATCTCCTCGCGCGCGATCTCGTGCAGCTCCGGGTCACCCAGCAGCGCCTCCGCCTGCGCGATCTGCGCCTGACAGGCGGTATACGCCCGGTAGGCCTCCACGACCGGCTGCAGCTCGCGCTGCTCACGGCAGAGCTTTGTGAACACCGCAGGGTCGGAATAGTACGCGGGGTCGGCCAGCTTGCTCTCGAGTTCGGCATACCGGTTTTCAATTTGTCGCAGCTTTTCGAGCACAGCGCCGCCTCCCTTGTTGCGATATTCGCTCAATGTATCAGTTTACCACAGCGGCGCAAAAATGTAAACAGGCCGCAGCGCGCAAAAAGCGCCGGCCATAGGCCGGCGCTTCTCGCAAAAACAGAGAGACTCGTCAAAAATGCAAAACAAAAGAAAATGTAGGTTAGGTAAAGAGGAGAGAGTCGAGAGAATATCGCAATAAGACAGATGGGTATCGTTTACACGATGCGGTTGACGAGTTCCTCCCCGTGGATCTGGCGGAGAATGTTCTGATAGCCGATGCTGAAGCAGCGAATGACGGTTTCGCGGGTCGCCGCGCCGAGGTGAGACGTGGTGATGACCTTCTCCATCTTCACGAGCGGATCGTTGGGATCGAGCGGCTCCTTCTCCCACGTATCGATGGCGGCACCCCAGATGGTGCCGTTCTGCAGCGCCTCGACCAGTGCCTTGTCGTCGATGACGGCGCCGCGTGCCTCGTTGACGATGATGGCGTTCGGCTTCATCATGGCAAGCTGCTCCTTGCCGATCATGCCGCGGGTCTGCTCGGTCAGCGGGCAGTGCAGGGACACGACATCGGACTCGCGCAGCAGCGTCTCGAGCGAAACATATTCGCAGTTGAGCTTCTTCTCCATTTCCTCGGGCATACGGTACGGATCGCTGTAGATCAGCTTGCAGTCCCAGCCCTGCAGACGCTGCATGACCATGCGGCCGATGGCGCCGCCGCCGACAATGCCGACCGTCTTGCCGCGCAGCTCATAGCTGTCGTGGCGCCAGGTCCAGCTGTGCCACTCACCCTGTTTGCAGCGGCGGTCGATCATGCTCAGGCGGCGCATGCAGGCGAGCATGAGCGCAATGGTGAACTCCGCAGTCGTGGAGGCGTTCTCACCGGCGGAATTGCACACCGGGATGCCCTTTTCCTTGGCGTAGGCGATGTCCACGTGGTTATAGCCGGTCGCGGGAACATGGATGAGCTTCAGATTCTTGGCACGGTCCATCTCCGGCTTGCCGATCTTGCAGATCGAGGCCAGGATGTAATCGGCGTCCTCAAAGTCGCCCTTTTTGCCGTTTTTCACGGGGTACAGGAAGCGGAGGTCCAGCTCCTTCGGGCAAAGTTCAGAAATCAGGGTCTCCATTCCCTCCGTCGGGAGTTTTTCACAATAAAGAACTACGTTCGACATAGGTTTTCCATTCCTTTCTTTCTGTTTCCGTTCTGTTTTCTTCTTTCGTTTAGGCACCGCGCCTGCTCAGGGCTTCATGGTGCCGGTGGCCAAAAACCGCTGGTGCCAGGACAGCGCCTGGGCCAGATCGTGCGGCGTCTGCTTTCCGGCCGCAACGTCGAGCGCGTGCTCGTAATATTCACGCAGCATGGGCCGGTAATCCGGGTGTGCACAGTTTTCAATGATGAGCTCGGCACGCTCGCGCGGCGTCTTCCAGCGCAGATCGGCGATGCCCTGCTCAGTGATGATGACCTGCACATCATGCTCGGTCTGGTCCACATGCGACACCATCGGCACGATGCAGGAGATGAGACCGCCCTTGGCAACGGACTCCGTCGCGAAAATGCACACGCGTGCATTGCGCGCAAAGTCGCCGCTGCCGCCGATGCCGTTCATCATCTTGGTGCCCATGATGTGCGTGGAGTTGACGTTGCCGTAGATGTCCACTTCGATCGGGGTATTGAGCGAAATCACGCCGAGGCGGCGCACCACCTCCGGATGGTTCGTGATCTCCTGCGGACGCAGCAGGATCTTATCCTTGAAGAAATCGATGTTCTCATAGAAACGGCGGCGGTTTTCCTCGCCGAGCGCGATGGAGCTGGTGGACACAAAGTCAAACACACCCTGCTCAATCAGGTTCAGCGCCGAATCCTGCATGACCTCGGTGTACATACTCAGGCCATGGAAGCCGCTCGAGGCGAGGCAGCTGAGCACCGCGTTGCCGACGGAGCCGACGCCCGACTGGATCGGGCCCGGATTCTCCGGCAGACGGCCGGCAGCGATCTCCTGCTTGAGGAATTTGACGACGTTCACGCCGATGGTCCTGGTCGCCTCGGAATAGGGCTTGAACTTCTGCGGCTCGTCACAGCGGTCCGTGAGAACAATCGCCGCGATCTTCTCCGGCGGGCACGGGATGTACGGAGTGCCGACACGGTCGTCCGGCTTCGTGATCGGGATGATGCGCGCATGCGGCGGCAGGCCAATCTCGAAGATGTCGTGCATACCGACCAGGCCCTCCGGGAGCGTCTCATTGACCTCCACGATGACCTTATCGGCATTGCGCACAGCCGCGTCTGCACTCCCGCCGGAAGCGGCCAGGTATAGGCCCTGCTCGCTCACCGCCGTACATTCTACCACAGCCACGTCGATTTTGGGACCGGTATGTTGATTCATGTGCATGGGAAAATGCGAGATGTGCACATCACTGTAGCCGACCGTGCCGGCGTTGATGGCATTGCGCAGATCCTTATGCGACTGGTGGGCGTAGCGCTTTTTGACCAGGCCGGCGCGCACCATTGCCCCGTCGATCTCGTCGCCGACGGCGGCGCCGACGCAGATGGTCAGGTCACGCGCGTGGCCGGAGCGCACCAGTGCCTCGGGAACGGCCTTCGGATAGCCGACGCTGGTAAAGCCGCTCACGCCGATGGTCATGCCGGTCCGGATCAACTGTGCCGCCTGGTCCGCGGACATGATTTTGCTTTTCAAGAGTTCCGGTACTCTTTCCATGGGTTCCTCCTGATTGTTGAATTCGTTGACGGCCGGCAGATCAGGCGAGATCCGCCTTGCCGTGCTCGTAGCCGAACTGCAGCGCCTTGAGGTTGAGATCGACCACCTTCGGGTTCATGACCGCGCGGATGGCGTTCTGCGCATTCTCAAGCGAGATGTCCGGATTGTGCGCCACGATATAGCCCATCATGACGATGTTCGTGCACACGACGCGGAAGTTTTCCTCAGCGTACTTCGTGGCCGGGAACAGGAAGACCTGCTTGGCCGGCGTGCCGGAAACGTCCTCCGCCGTGACAAACGTGCTGTCCACAAACAGGCGGGTATCGGGATTGATGTCGCCCTTGAATTTATCAAAGCTGGGCTTGTTGAACGCAACGAATGAGTCGAGCTTATCGGCCTTGACATAGTCGATGCGCTCGTCGGAAACGACGAGCTCCGCCTTGCAGGCGCCGCCGCGGGCAGCGGGGCCGTAGCTCTGCGTCTGCGCGACTTCATAGTTGTTCTGCACACCATAAGCGTTTGCCAGCAGCACCGCCAGGGAGATAACGCCCTGGCCGCCGGAACCGCCGAATCGAAAATCCTTACGCATGGTTCTGTCCTCCTCTTATTCCTTGGTGACCTCGATGCAGACATCGGGGCAGGTACGCTCGCACATCTTGCAGGCGATGCAGGCATCCGGGTTCTGGGCATACGGCATCAGGTAGCCGCCGCTGCTGCGCTGCTCACCGATGGCGAGCACGCCCTTTTTGCACGCGCGCACGCACAGTGCGCAGCCTTTGCACCATTTGCTGTCGATCGTGATCTTCATTTCTTCGCTGCCTCCTGTTTCTCCGCCTGCACGTCGCAGAGCTCTTCCTTGTGCGTGTCTTCATACAGCACGCCGAGCGTGATCTTGCCGTCCTCGGACACGCTCTCGCCGTTTTTGGCATTGCAGACCTGCGCTGCGTACCAGTCGTACATTTCGGTCGGGGTCTTGAAGTTGAAAATGTTGCGGCCGGCAGTCGTCGGGCACGGGCTGAGCACCTCGATGAACGAGAAGCCCTTGTGCTCCATAGCGCTGACGATGATGTGCTGGAGCTGCACGGGGTTGGTGACACTGGCTCTGGCATAGAACGTGGCGCCGGCGCCGGTCACGAGCTTGTACATGTCAAACGGGTGCTCCTCATTGCCGAGCGGAGAGGTCTTGGTCGTGGCACCGTAGGGCGTGGTCGGGGCGCGCTGACCGCCGGTCATACCATAAATATAGTTGCTCATCATGATGACGGTCATGTCCACGTTGCGCTTGGCAGCGTGAATGAGATGGTTGCCGCCGATGCCGGCACAGTCGCCGTCGCCGGAGAACACGACAATGCGCTTATCCGGGTTGACCGCCTTCAGGCCCTCGGCCTGCGCGAGCGCTCTGCCATGCAGAGTGTGCAGGCAGTCGAACTTCAGGTACACCGGGCTCCAGGAGGAGCAGCCGATGCCGCTGACGAGCGCCATTTCATTTTCCTTTATGCCGAGTTCATCGATCGCGCGGATGAAGCTGTTGACTACGATGCCGTGGCCGCAGCCGGGGCAGAAGATGAACGGAAGTGCTTCCTGACGGATGTATTTTTCTGCGATGCTGTTCATATCACTTCACCTCAACAATCTGATTGTAAATCGCGGTCGGTGCCGGGAACACACCGCCGATGGAGCTGAACGTCTCCACTTTGTCATAGCCGACGACGCGCTGCACTTCGCGGGCGTAGTCGCCGACGTTCATTTCCGCAACGACCACGCGCTTGGCGTTGGCGCAGGCGGCGCGGATCTCTTTTTCCGGGACGGGCCAGATGGTATTGAGCTTGAGCAGGCCGACCTTGTGCTGCTCGTCGCGCGCGCGGCGAACGGCGGACAGAGCGCTGCGGCTGACGGAACCATAGGCCACGACCACGGTCTCTGCATCATCCAGGAAGAAGCCTTCCACGGACGTGATGTCGTCGATGTTGTCAAGGATCTTGTCGCAGTAACGGTGGATGGCAGCGGCGCAGACCTTCGGATCCGTGCCGGCGCGGATACCGCGCTCGTCATGCAGCTGGCCGTCAACGAGGACGTTGTGGCCCTCGAAGCAGCGGATACGCGGCGGGATCTTGTGCTCGTCGGGCTGGAAATACGCAGTGCACTTGCCCTCGAACTTCTCGTCGAAGATTTCGACCTCGTCGGGGATGACGAGCTTCTCACGGGTATGACCGACGGTCTCGTCGGAGAGCACGAACACCGGCACGCGATACTTATCCGCCAGGTTGAAGGCGCGGACCGTGAAGTCAAACGTCTCCTGCACGGACGACGGCGTGAGTGCGATGATCTCATAGTCGCCATGGCCGCCGTAGCGCGCCTGCATGACGGCGTCCTGCGCCGTGCAGGTCGGCTGACCGGTCGCCGGACCGCCGCGCATGACGTTGACGATGACCAGCGGCGTCTCGGAGACGATGGCGTAGCCAATGCCCTCCTGCATCAGGGTGAAGCCCGGACCGGACGTAGCCGTCATGGCACGCGCGCCGCCCCAGCTGGCGCCGATGACCGCATTGATGGAGGCGAGCTCGTCTTCCATCTGCATGAACACGCCGCCGGCGGCGAACATCTTGTCGGACAGATATTCGGGGATCTCCGTTGCCGGAGTGATCGGATAGCCTGCCATGAAGCGGCAGCCCGCTGCCAACGCACCGGCCGCACAGGCCTCGTTGCCCTGCATCAGCTTCGGGCCGCTGTTGCTTACTTTTTGCATACTCATAAGCCATAACCTCGTTTTCTCAAAAATTGAATGGTTTCCAGATAAAAAAATCCGGCAAAAGGCAGTCTGGCATCGAGCGCGAGCAGACTGTTTTTTGCCGGAAGCATATCTCTTATGCTGCGCGCGGAAACGCGCCGCCAAAATACGCCAAGCAGATATGAAATTGGTTCCACGCGGATGTTACCCAACATTGGTAAGCACACTGAACCCGGGCCAGAACGTGATAAGTGCCCAGCCGATGACGGATACCGCCAGCACCATGACGACAGTGAGCACGATGCCGCGCACAAACATGTACCGCGGGCTCAGGCCGTAACCGATCGGTATCGAACGGATCGACGTCGGCAGCGTGTAGGACAGGTTATAGGACACGGTCGCAACCCAGAGATACGGAATCACCGGCAGGGAGAGACCCTGCGCGATCCCGATCACGATCGGGATCGTAACAGCGGCGCAGGCCGTGTTGTTGATCACGTCCGAGAGGACAACGTTGAGCGTCACAATGATCAGGACGAGCAGGAACGTATTGTGTACCGGGAACCGGGCGATCAGTCCGGCAAACACCTCCGATGCACCGCTGCCGTTGACGAGCGCACCGAGCGCAGTGCCGCCGGCAAAGAGGAAGAACATCCCCCACATCAGGTTCTGTTCCACGTGCTCCCACGTGATGATGGGCTTTTTCTCCTCGTCACGCAGGAAGAACATGAGCAGGCCGCCGATCAGAAACACAAAGCCGGGTTTGAGCACCGGGAACTGCCGCTGATACAGCTGCCGCGTGAACGCCAGCAGCGCAGCCGCCGCAAACACGATCAGGGAGATGCGGCCTGCGCGGCTGAGTTTCGGCAGGCTTTTGCACAGATCACTGAAATATGTTTTCGAGCCCTCAAGCGTTTTCTTTTTGCAGGGCAGCAGCAGCAAATATACAAGCGTCAGCACCGTTACCGCCAATGCGAACGGCCAAAGCGCCCGCACCCAGTCGGTGTACAAAAACTCCGTGCCCGTCAGCTCCTCGACATACGAGACCGTGATCAGGTTCATAGCGCCGCCGAGCGGCGTGAACATGCCGCCGTTATTGGCGCCCCAGACGATCGCCAGGAGCACGAGCTTCGCGGCGCTGCTTTTTCCCACGTCGCCTTCGCCGACGAACTTGAGCATCGCCATCGCGATGGAACACAGCACGGCCGCGACCACCGTGTTCGGCAGCACAGCCGAAAGCACTGTCGAGATCAAAAACCAGATCACGACCTGCTGCCTGACGGAGGTGCCGACCAGCGCCAGACTGTGCGCGGCAATGCGCTTGTCCACGCCGGTGATCTCCCAGACCATGGTGATGATATCGGCGCCCGCCAGCAGGAACACCAGCTCCGCCGAATAGCAGTTCGTAATGCTCGACATGTCGGTGAGGGCAAAGACCGCGTTGACGACGACCGGCAAAAACGCCGTGATTGCCGGAGGTACGGGCATTGCCACCCACCAGACGCCCATCCACAGAACCGTTCCCAGAGCAAGCCGCACATTTTGTGTCAGGCCGCCATAGGGGATAAAACTGAGCGCAAAGAGCGCCGGGCCGAGAATCAGCCAGATTTTCTTTCGGTTCATAGGTCAGATCATAAACAAAAGCTTACAGAATACCGATGACGGGGAACCAGACCTTCACGCTGAAGATCAGTCCGATAATGATCAGCAGTGCGATCGGGATCGCGCCCTTGAGCTCCTGTGCCGTGCTGAAGCGGCCGGTCGAATAGAAGATCAGGTTCGGCGCACTGTTGAACGGCAGGAAGAACGCGCCGGCGGAGATCGCCATGACGGTCAGAAGACCCATCGTGTAGGGGTCAAAGCCAAGCGCAGAGGCCATCGTCATGCTCACGGGGACCATGACCGCTTCCATCGCGTTCATGCCGGCGAAGATGATGTGCAGCACGACCACGAAGCTCAGCCAGATGATGAGGAACGTGTTGATGTTCATCGCGGCAAACGCCGGATTGGTGGTAAAGATCGCATCGACCAGCCACTGGAAGCCACCGGTCTTGTTCACGCAGGTCGCCAGCGACATCGCAAAGCCGAGCTGCAGGAAAGCCGGCCAGGCAAACGTGCCGTTGAGATCCTTGAACGTGCACACGCCAATGCCCGGGCAGAGCATCAGGAAGATGGTCACGAACACAATGTAGTCCGGAGCGATGTGGTGCCATTTGTTCGTGCAGAAAGCAATGAGCGTCAGCAGGAAGTAAAGGCCCGCCTTCTTCTCATTCTTGCTCATGGGGCCCATTTCCTTGAGCTTTTCCTTCGCGAACGTGATGTCGATCTCGCGCTTCTCGCCCTTCTTGGCGCCGAAGAGCAGGTGGCACAGGATCGGGATCAGCAGGAGTGTGATGCCTGCGGGAATGAATGTTGCCTGCAGCCAGCCCGTCCAGGAGATCTCCTGACCGGTGACCTCGGTCACGAGCGCCATGCCGATCGCATTGGCGCCGACGGCCGTGTAAAACAGCCAGGTGTTGGTGGTATTGGTAAAGAGGTTCGAGAGCATGATCGCCGCGTCACCCTTGTGCTCGCCGCGCTTGTAGCCCATGCCTTCGCAGATGTTGTCGCAGATCGGCGACATGACAGCGCCGCGCGCCGTGTTGGAGGGGATCATCAGCGACAGGACCGTGTTGGCGATCGAAGTCGCGTAGTTGGCCATGAGCTCCGTCTTGCCCATCTTCACGAGGATCCAGTAGGCAACACGTTCACCGAGGCCGGAAAACTTGATGGCAGAACCGATGAAGCCGGCCCACAGGCACAGCCACCAGCCGGAGCTGGAAAAGCCGGAGACGACATTGGTCTTCATGCCAAAGAAAATTGCGAGGACGGCCGCAGCCAGAACGCCGATCAAATACTCCGGGATCGGCCGGACGATCCACATCAGGATCGCCCACACAAAAACGATCAGCACACCTTTGCCCTGTGCCTCAAGCCCCGTGAACGGTACCAGCGCCAGCAGCGCGCAGAGCACTGTCAGAACGGCCGCTACGATCAGGCGGTTTCTCTGTTGTTTTTTCACTTCTTACACTCCAATTCCTGTTCTCTTTCAGTTTCATCTCGCGGCAAAACGCAATCAGGCGCCGGCTCCAGCTGCACTGTCAGTTTCTCCCACCGGATAAAAAAAGACCAACCACAATCTCTTGCAGTTGGTCTTGGAAAGTCGATTCCGTCTCGGGAGAGAGACGCTGACAATCAAACAACTCATATTTTATGTAATTGCGATTTGCTTCCTACGCATTCAAAGTAGCACATTCCTCAGTGAAAAACAAGACCTTGTAAAACTTTCAGATAAGTACACGAAATTTGCGCAAAAAAACTGTGCAATTCTCATAGACCCATCGCCCCGGCATCTCCCCTGCCGGCGCGCTCCGCTCAGCTATGCGCACGCAGATACGGCCCGTTTTTCTCCATATACTCAATATAATTGCGGTGAATATCCCCGAACGCCTTGATGATGGATTTGGCCGCGGCGCCCTGATGGCGGTAGCCGATCTCCTCAACGATCTCATCATAATCACGCAGGATATTCTTTCCGACAAAATACTCCCTGCACATGCTCAGCGCCAGATTCGACAGAAACGTGACCGACACGTCCTCAATACATGCAGTCTCCAGATTGATCTTCAGTCCGAGCGTGATGCTTCCGTTTGTCGTCGTGGTCGGCAAGGCCGACGGCAGCTTGGCATAGCCGCAAAAATACGCAGTCTGATACTTCATTTCTTTTTCTCCTTTTTCCATTTCGCACCTTTTCCAAGGGCGCATTCTCATTTCTCACGCTCAGCATAGCACGCTGCTCTACCGCCGTCAACTCGATTCCGCAGGTAAAAAACGGAGACGGCCGATCAGCCGTCTCCGTTTTTCTCGATTCATAAATGCATACCAAGCGGGATAATTCTCGTGTTTATCCACGCGGGATGATCGCCTGCGCCGCGTTCTCAAGCGTACCCAGGTCGAGCACGTTCACCTGGTCGGAGCCAACGACATAAAAGTAGTCGCCGATGTACAGGCCGCGGTTGTTCTCGTCCCACTGCGAGACCGGGATTTCCTTGCGCAATGTGAAACCGTCGTCCGCCGAATAGCCGTAGACAAGGTAGCTGTTCTCGGCCGGGAAAGCGATGAGATTTTTGCCGCTGTCGACCAGGATGGCCTTGTGGTTATACAGCGCCTCGCTGTAGTCGGCATCAATGGTCTGCGTGTGCAGATCGTGCAGCTTGGCCGGATCGGATGTGTCGATCATGACGAGCTTCATGCCGTCCACGGTCGTGCCATCGACCGCCTGCGTCTCCATGCCGAGACCGAAAAGCAGCCCGTCCGACCAGACATGCAGATAGTCCGAATAGCCGCTGAGCTTGAGCTCGCCGACAACCTTCGGGTTCACCGGGTCGGTCAGATCGACCGCAAAGACCGGATCCGTCTGGCGGTAGGTGCACAGATAGCCGTAATCCCCGTCAAAGCGCGCGGAGAACACCGTCTCCCCTTCCGCAAGTCCGGCCACGCTGCCGACGGTGTTCAGGTCACTGTCAAGTACGTAGACATCGTTGCGCGTCTGCGTGGCATCGTCATTTGTTTTTGTGTTTTCAAAGTCGTGCTTTTCATCGCGGTAAATGCTGTAGGCATACGTCTGTTCGGTCGTGGCCATGCGCAGATAACCATCCCGCTCGTCAAGTGAGAACTGGTTGTTGAGCGCGCCGGCCACAGCGCCGTTGGCGGCGAAGGTAAGCTTGCCGTCCGTGACCGCAAAGCGGTTAACCACCGTGTTGACGCTCGAGGTATAGTCTGTGACCGTGTAGCTGCCGTCTTTATAGCTCTTGCCCGCGCCGTCATCGTAAACGCTCGTGCACAGGTAGAGATTCTCTGCCGTCATATACACCGTTTCCCCGCCGCCGAGCACGGACTGGCTGGAGAGCCGGGTGCCGGATGCAATGTCATACGACGCCGCGACCGCATAGGTCATGGAATTGTTATACGGCATGAGACCGATGCTGCCGCACGGCACGACCGACGCCGTGTCCCCATCGTACAGCCGGGGCGCGAATGTGGCCTCGTCGCCCTTCTCGGGCGCATCGGGATAATAGGACGTGCACAGATAGAGCACGTCGCCGACCATGCGCGAGGCGATCTCATAACCGTCCTGCCCGAGTGACTGGACCAGCGTCGGGGCCGCCGGATCGGAAACGTCATAAATATCGACCGTGACGTAGTTGCTGCCGCTGCCCGCAATCCCGTCAGAGGAAGCATCGCCGCCCGTCCAGTCGGTATAGGACGAGAGAACGACCGCACGGCCATCTGCGAGATACAGCTCCAGCGGCAGCTTTTCCTGCGTGTGCGCCCGGCCGTCCTCGGTCGTCGTCTGCTCCCAGTCCTGCCCGACGAACACGTTGGACACGTCTGCAACGTCCGTGCCGTCCGCCTGCATGACGATCAGCTCGCTGCCGCGCAGGATGTAGATATACGTGCCGTCGGTCTTGACGATGTCGCCCTCGTCGACGCCCGCGACCTGCACGTTCGTGCCGGAGTAGAACGTGCCCTCACCGTCGCCCTTGCCGCCGGTCTCCGGGTCGCCGGAGGTACCGTCGGACATGTTGAGCGACTTGCTGCGGTCAGCGATCGCTTTCTGCGCATCGGTCAGTGCGGAATAGACCTCACTGTAGCTCTTGGCAAAGGCCAGGCCGCCGGCCGTCACCGTCTTGCCGGTCTGGCCGCCGGTTCCGCAGGCAGTCAGCAGCGCGAGCGACAGGCACAGCACCAGAAATCCCGAAAGAAACTTTTTCATAGTACACCTCTATGGTTCGATGATTTTCAACTACATTGTACAGGATTGGACGCGCACGGTCAAGAAATGTTCCGAAAAAACGGAAGGGTGCCCACGGGCATCCTTCCGTCTGATTGCGTATACAGTTATGCGCCGAGGTACGCCGCGCGCACCGCGTCATTGGTCAGCAGCGCCTCACCGCTGCCGGTGAGCGTGATGCGGCCGGTCTCGAGCACGTAGCCGACATCGGCAATCTTGAGGGCCATGTTCGCGTTCTGCTCAATGAGCAGGATGGTCACGCCCTGCTTGTTGATCTCCTGAATGATAGAGAAGATATCGCGCACGACCAGCGGTGCAAGGCCGAGCGAGGGCTCATCCATCATGAGCAGCTTCGGGCGGCTCATGAGCGCACGGCCGACCGCGAGCATCTGCTGCTCGCCGCCGGAGAGCGTGCCGCCGGCCTGCCAGCTGCGCTCTTTCAGGCGCGGAAACAGGCTGTATACCCACTCGAGATCCTCCGACAGATCGTCCTTGCGCAGGTAGGCGCCGATCTTAAGGTTTTCCAGCACGGTCATGTCCGGGAAAATGCGCCGTCCCTCCGGCACGAGCGTCACACCCTGTGTCACGATCTGGGTCGGAGCCTTACCGGTGATGTCCTCGCCACGGAACGTGATCTTGCCGCCGCTCGGCTTAACGAGGCCGGAGATCGTGCGCAGCGTGGAGCTCTTGCCCGCGCCGTTGGAGCCGATCAGCGTGACGATCTGGCCCTCCTGCACATCGAACGAAATGCCCTTGACGGCCTCAATGCCGCCGTAGTTCACCTGCAGGTCTTCAATTTTCAGAATCGTTTCACTCATCTTCCACAACCCCCAGATAGGCGTCAATGACGTGCTGATTGTTCTGGATCTCCTGCGGGATACCCTCGGCGATCTTGCTGCCGAAGTCGATGACGTAAATGTAATCGGAGATCCGCATGACCAGATCCATATGGTGCTCGATCAGGAAGATCGTCAGGCCGTATTTATCGCGCAGCTCGTGGATGAACGCCGCGAGCTCAAGCGTCTCCTGCGGGTTCATGCCGGCCGCCGGCTCATCGAGCAGCAGCAGCTTCGGATCCGTCGCCAGCGCGCGGGCGATCTCCAGCCGGCGCTGGATGCCGTAAGGCAGGCTCGTCGCGATATCGTCCTTGTATTTCTCCAGCCCCTGCTCCACGAGCAGGGCCATGGTCTCGTCGCGCATGCGCTTTTCTTCCTTGGCGTTGCCGCGGAAGGTCGCGGAAAACACGTTCTGCTTGGCGCGCATATGCTTTGCCACGAGCACGTTTTCAAACACCGTCATGCTCTTCCACAGGCGGATGTTCTGGAACGTGCGGGCGATGCCGAGCTTCGTGATCCTGTCCGGCGTCGGCGAGACGATCTTGCCTGTCCCGGCCAGCGGGTCGCGCGCGAGCATCTGCTCTTGCGTCTCCTCTTCCGGATGATACTCCGCCGTGTAGAGCAGCGGATTTTCACCCTTATAAAGCTTTTTCATCTTGCCGCTCGGATGGTTGCGGACCATTGGCTCGTCAAGGAATTTGACGAGGCCGTTCGTCGGCTCATACACGCCGGTGATGCAGTTGAAGGCCGTGGTCTTACCGGCACCGTTCGGGCCGATGAGCGCCACGATCTGCCCCTCGGGGATATGCAGCGACAGGTTGTTGACCGCCACGACGCCGCCGAACTGCATCGTGATATTTTCCACGCTGAGGATGTCTTTACTCATCTGCTTTGCCCTCCTCAACTACGTTCTTTTTTGCCTTTTTCGCTCGCTTGCGGAACAGATCCGGCAGTTCGCGCTCACCCATGATGCCTTTGCGGAAGAAGAGCACAACGATCATGATGATGACCGAGAACACGACCATACGGAAGCCGTTGCGCAGCAGCGGCACCTTGAACGCGCCGATGTATGCCTCGTTGTCGAGGAAGCGCAGCCACCATTCGGAACAGGCGATGTACAGGAAGGAGGCAATGCAGCTGCCGGAGACGGAGCCGATGCCGCCGATGACGACGATGAGCAGGATCTCATAGGTCATGGCTGAGGTGAACACCTTGGCCTGCACGGTCGTTGCGAACATCGCAAAGAGCGCGCCCGACACGCCCGCAAAGAACGAGCTGATGACAAACGACAGGCTCTTATGCTTGGCGAGATTCACGCCCATGGCCTCCGCCGCGATCTCATCGTCACGAATGGCCTTGAAGACGCGGCCATAGGACGAGTTGATGAGCAGGACAATAAGAAAAATGCAGATACCGGCTAGCAAAATCGGCACGACCGCACTCAGGCGGAAGAGTACCTTGCCGGAAGCATTCGTAATGTTGAAATCCGCAAACGTCGGATAGCCCTTGAGGATGTTGGCGCCGTTGGTGACCTTGCCGAGCGTCTGCCACTGGAAAATGGCGCGCAGGATCTCGGCAAAGCCGAGCGTCGCGATGGCCAGATAATCGCTCTTGAGGCGCAGGACCGGCAGACCGATCAGATACGCGAAGAACGCGGCGACCAGACCCGCGAAAATAATAGCCACTATCACGCCGAGCACCAGACTCACGCCGCCGCCGAAACCGGTGGCGCCGAACAGATGCTGGAACATCTCCTGAAAGGAGAAGTGGACGCTCGAACCCTCGAAGAGATAATACACGCCATCACGCGCAGCGTCCGGGATCATGAAGATCGCGTAGGCATACGCGCCGAGGAGCATGAAGCCCGCCTGACCGAGCGAGAACAGGCCGGTAAAGCCGTTGAGCAGGTTCATGGACACGGCAACGAGCGAGTACACCGCACCCTTTTTAATGACCGTAAAAAGCAGGGAGCCGGGAGACATCACATTCTCCAGCACCATCGTCACAAGCGTGAGCACGAGCACGATAGCAAAGGTGATCAGATTGCCGCGGCGCGCTTCTTTGTCTTTCGCTTTCAGCACAGTGATCCCCCCCTCTCAGACTTTGTCCGTGGCCTTTTCACCGAACAGGCCGGTGGGCTTGACCACAAGGACAACGATCAGCAGTGCGAACGTGAACGCATCGGAGAACACCGTCATGCTGGTGCCCTTGATGAGCGTTTCGCAGATACCGATGATGAACGCGCCGATGACGGCGCCGGGGATCGAACCGATGCCGCCGAACACCGCCGCAACAAACGCCTTCAGGCCGGGCATGGCGCCGGAGGTGGGGATAACGGTCGGGTAGTTCGTGAAGTACAGCAGCGAGCCGACAGCCGCCAGAAACGAGCCGATGATAAACGTTACGGAGATGACCTTGTTGATCTGGATGCCCATGAGCTGACTGGTCTCGAAGTCCTTCGCGACCGCGCGCATGGCCATGCCGATCTTTGTGTGGTTGATGAGCCACTGCAGCAGCAGCACGAGCACGATCACGAGCACAGGCGTGATGACCGTGACCCAGTGCGTGGACGCGCCGAGGATCGTGACCGTGCCGGACACGAACGGCAGCGACGGATACGTCTGCGGCTGGCCGCCGGTGGCATAGAGTGCCACGTTCTGCAGCAGGTAGCTCACGCCGATGGCCGAGATCATGACCGACATGCGCGGCGCGCTGCGAAGCGGCTTATAGGCCGCGCGCTCGATGACGAAGCCGAGCAGCACCGTCAGCACGAGCATGAGCGGAATGGACACGTACACCGGCAGGGACGCGCACATGAAGACCATCATGAGGCCTGCACACATGAACACGTCGCCGTGGGCGAAGTTAATGAGACGCAGGATGCCATAGACCATCGTATAACCGATGGCGATCAGGGCATACTGGCCGCCCAGCGAAACGCCGGATAAAATTTGTGCGACTAGAAATTCCATCTGTTTCCCTCTCTATCGTTTGCAAATGCGGACATTCAGCCGCCGCGAAAACCGTGGAGCTTCCGCGGCTTTCGCAGCGGCTCAAAATCCCAAAGGGGGAGCCGAAGCCCCCCCCGGATTCTTGATCTCAGACCGATTCAGAAGCTCAGGAAGCCTTCTGCTGTGTCACAAACTTCCACGCATTGGCAGCCGAGTCGATGGTCTTGATATAAGCGGTGTCGCGGATCGCGTCGCCTGTCTCGTCGAAGGCGATGTGGCCGGACACGCCGTCATAGGTCACACCGGGCAGCGCTTCCATGACCTTGGCCGGATCGGTGGAGCCGGCAGCCTTCAGCGCCTCAAGTGCAACATAGTAAACGTCATAGCCCATGGCCGTCACAGCGGAGACAGTGTCGTCGCCGCCGTTGGTGGTCTTGGCATCGGCATTGCCGTTGATATAGGCCTTGATGCCGTCATCAAAAGTCTTGTTGCCGCCTTCTGCGTAGAAGGTGGAGACAAACGCCTGAACGCTCGTGCCCTTGGCAGCCTGCAGGACCATGTTGTCATCCCACGTGTCGGAGCCAAGGAACGGGATGCCGACGTTCAGGGAAGCCGCCTGAGAGACGAGCTGCGTGGAGTACGCGATCGACACGGGCGCGAAGATAACGTCGCAGCCCTGATCCTTCGCCTTGTTCAGGTAGGAGCTGAAGTCGGAGTTGTCCTTCGGGAAGGAGTCGGTGACGACCGTGCCGCCGGCCTTCTCAAACGCCTGCTTGAAGAAGGTGACCAGGCCCTGGTCATACTCGTTGCCGTTCTCGCCGAGGCAGTAGGCCTTCTTGGCCTTGAGCTCGGAAGAAGCATAGTTGGCAAGGACGGTGCCCTGGAACGGATCCAGGAAGCAGATGCGGAAGTAGTGGCTGTTGCCGGCCGTGACGTTCGGGTTCGTGCAGGTCACGCCAATGGCCGGGATGCCGGCCTGCTTGAACGTGTCAGACGCGGCGATGGACACACCGGAGCCGTAGGAACCGAGCACGATGGAGACCTTCTCATTGACGAGCTTGGAAGCCGCCGAGACAGCCTTCGCGGAGTCGGAGCCGTTGTCGGAGTAGACGAGCTCGACCTTGTAGGTCTCGCCGCCAATCTCGACGGTCGGGGTCTCCTGGTTGGCATACTGCATGCCGAGCATTTCCTTCTTGCCGCCGGCGCCGGAGTCGCCGCTGGCAGGCTCGAACACGCCGATCTTAACGACCTTCTCGCCGTTGTCGGCCGTGCTCTTGTCGCCGCCGCAGGCGCACAGCGCGAACACCATGACCAGAGCGAGCAGCAGAGCAATCGCTTTTTTCATTGTTTTTCCTCCAATCATTTCTTCTCCGGACGCTGTCCGTAATGCGCGGACATTTGTCCTTCAAATGAATATGCAAAGATTATACTATCGTTTTTATGAAATTGCAATATCAAATTCACGAAATATTCCTATTAAAATTTCAAATACTTTGCGCACAATGACAGTCACAGCACAAACGGGCTCGCGCGCCAGTCGCCGCCGCAGCGGCGCTCCTCTCTGGCAGGGCAGCCGAGCACGTAGAGATCGTGCGCATCCGCCGTCAGGGCAAAGATCTCTCCGGCCTCGCCCGGCAGACTCCGTCCGGCGGCCGGCTTCGTGATGACCGGCACCGAGGTGCGCGCATCGATCGCGCGCAGCAGCTCTCTACCCTGCGCGCCGATGGCCAGCACACGTGCATACGGCGGCGTGCCCGTGTCCATGCCGGCGGTAACGCCGAGGGCCGCGCACATCGTCATGCGCCGGATGCGCGAGAGCGCATAGCGCTTGGATTTTGCCGCCGCCAGCACACCGTCGAGCGTCGGCGCCTCGTGTGCGGCGCGGTACAGGCTGTTGCCCAGCCCCTCGGATGCGCCGGGCAGCGTGTTGTATGCCGCCTGCGGCAGCATGCGCAGGCGCGAGAGCAGCGCGCTCTCCAGTGCATCCGGCAGCACCGGACCGCGGCCAAGTGTTTTTTCCCGTGCGCTGATCTCCGCCGCTGCTTTCGGCAGAAAGGCGGACACGTTCTCCCCTGCGCCGATGCGCGTGCGCAGCTCGCTCGCCGAGCGCACATTTCCCTCCGCCGGACGGTCGTGCTGCGCGCCGGTGCGCAGAATCGTCAGCGGATGCAGATCGAGCCGCTGGTCAAAGATCGCCTTGAGATACTCCACGGCAAGAATATTGTTCGGCGCCTGCAGCAGCTCCGCCAGCGCGCCCACGCGCCGCGCGGCTGCCCGCTGCCGCGCCGCCGCAAACGGGATGCCGGCCTGCAGCTCGGCGCGCAGGTCCTCGCCCAGCAGCGGATCGAGCAGCGCCTCGGCCACCCGCTGCAGCGGCTCCAGCTCACCGCACTCGCTGCCGAAGCTCAGATGCGTCACCACGCCGAGGCCGCCCAGCAGTCCCACAGCACCGCGGGCAAACCCCTCCGCCGACGACAGCGCCCATGGCAGCGGCAGCTCCAGCACCAGATCCGCCCCGCAGCGCGCGGCGGCCTCTGCACGCGCAAACTTGGAATACACTGCCGGACTGCCGCGCTGTACAAAGTCGCCCGACATGACGCACACGACCGGACAGTCCGCCCCCAGACGCGCGCGCGTCTGCTCGATGAGCCGCGTATGTCCGTTGTGAAACGGGTTATACTCAGCAACAATGCCGATGACATTGCCCATTTTTGCACCTTCTTTCGAAAAACACTTGCGTTTTCCAACGAAATGATTACAATAAGAGTGTTTGGTATCATAATACTGTGATTTTATGAAAATTACAATATTTTATATGAGAAAGGAATCTGAATATGAAAATTCTTGTCATCAATGCCGGCAGCTCTTCCCTGAAGTATCAGCTGATCGACATGGAGACCGAACACGTCCTGGCCAAGGGCCTGTGCGAGCGCATCGGCATCGACGGCCACCTCAAGCACACCCCGCTCATCGGCGGCAAGCCGGTCTTTGATGAAGACCTGCCGATGCCCACCCACTCCGAGGCCATCGCCGCGGTCATCGACAAGCTGACCAGCGCCGAGTACGGTGTGGTCACCTCCATGAAGGAGATCGACGCCGTCGGCCACCGTGTCGTCCACGGCGGTGAGAAGTTTGCCTGCTCGGTCAAGATCGACGACGCCGTCATGGCTGCACTTGAGGAGTGCACGCCGTTCGCCCCGCTGCACAACCCCGCCAACATCACCGGCATCAACGCCTGCCGCGCCGTCATGGGCGACGACGTGCCGATGGTCGCCGTGTTCGACACCGCGTTCCACCAGACCATGCCCGGAAAGGCCTATATGTACGCCATTCCTTATGAATACTACCAGAACGACGGCATCCGCCGCTACGGCTTCCACGGCACGAGCCACCGCTACGTGTCCGCCCGCTGCGCCGAGCTCATGGGTAAGCCCATCGAAGAGCTCAAGCTTATCTCCTGCCACATGGGCAACGGCAGCTCCATCTGCGCGATCGACGGCGGCAAGTGCGTCGACACGTCCATGGGCTTCACCCCGCTGGTCGGCCTGCCGATGGGCACTCGCTGCGGCGATCTCGACGCCGGCGTGATCCAGTTCATCATGAACAAGTACGGCATCAGCATCGACGAGATGCTCAACATCCTCAACAAGAAGTCCGGCGTGCTCGGCGTCTCCGGCGTCAGCTCCGACTTCCGCGATCTCGACGCCGCCGCTGCCGAGGGCAACGACCGCGCACAGCTCGCGCTTGACATGTTCCACTACTGGGTCGCCAAGGTCGTCGGCTCCTACGTCGCGGCCATGAACGGCGTCGATGCCATCATCTTCACCGCCGGTGTCGGTGAGAACAGTAAGTCCTCCCGCGCCGCCATCGCCGAGTACTTCGGCTACCTGGGCGTGAAGATCGACCCGGTCGCCAACAGCAAGCGCGGCGAAGACATCATGATCTCCACCCCCGACTCCAAGGTCAAGGTGTTCGTCATCCCGACGAACGAGGAGCTCGTCATCGCCCGCGACACGAAGGCCATCTGCGGCTGAGTTTCCCGGAGCACAAAACCACGGCGCTAAATCAGCGCCGTGGTTTTTCTCGTCCAAAACGGGTCATACTAAAATTGTATCATGTGGCTTCCTGCATGTTTCCGAGAAAAACTTCGCCACATCCCGGGAAAAACCGTTGACAAAACCTGTCCGGAATGATAAACTGTCAAGGCCGCATTGAGTGGGTACCAAGCGGAGGCATGCCTCCCGCCCACAAGAGCGAGACTCTACAGAGAGGCAGGTGCAACGAGTTTGAAGCACGCTATCATCGTTACCGGCGGTAAGCAGTACCGCGTGGCCGAGGGCGACGTCATCTTCGTCGAGAAGCTGGATGTCGAGGCCGGCGAGGCTGTGAAGTTTGACCGCGTTCTGGCTGTCATCGACGAGGACAAGGCTGTTTTCGGCACCCCCGTGGTGGAAAACGCCATCGTTTCCGGCAATGTCGTCAAAAACGGCAAGAGCAAGAAGATCCGCGTCTACAAGATGAAGCCGAAAAAAGGCTATCGCAGAACACAGGGCCACAGACAGCCCTACACCAAGGTTGAGATCACGAAGATCGAGGCCTGATTTCCGCAACTGATTTTGACACATGGAGGTGTAATTCGAAATGGCACATAAAAAAGGCATGGGTTCCACCAAGAACGGCCGCGACAGTGAGTCGAAGCGCCTTGGCCCCAAGAGAGCCGACGGTCAGTTCGTTCTGGCCGGCAACATCCTCGTCAGACAGCGCGGAACGAAGATCCACCCCGGCATCAACGTCGGCAAGGGTAAGGACGACACGCTCTTCGCCCTCGTGGACGGCGTCGTGAAGTTTGAGCGCAAGGACAAGGATCGCAAGCAGGTCTCTGTTTACGAAGAGATCGCACAGTAATCGCAAACGGGGTGGGCATCGCGCCTGCCCCGTTTTTCTATCCCCCGCCGGGCTGCCCGGCAACGAAAGTGAGGAATGACCATGGCTTCGCCATTTGTTGATAAAGTGACCATCACCGTGCGCGCGGGCGACGGCGGCAACGGCGCGGTGACCTTCCACCGTGAGAAATACGTGGCTGCCGGCGGGCCCGACGGCGGCGACGGCGGGCGCGGCGGCGACATCATCTTTGAAGTGGACGACAACATGTCCACGCTCATGGATTTTCGCTACAAGCGAAAATATGTAGCCGCCAACGGCGCCGACGGTCAGGGCAAGCGCTGCTCCGGCCGCGTGGGCCAGAGCCTGCACATCCGCGTGCCGCGCGGCACCCTGCTGCGCGACGCGGACAGCGGCGCGATCATGCACGACATGTCCTCAGGTGAGCCGTTTGTGGCCGCGCGCGGCGGGCGCGGTGGCTGGGGCAACCAGCACTTTGCCACGCCGACGCGGCAGGTGCCCCGCTTTGCCAAGCCCGGCCTGCCGGGCGAGAGCCACACGATCCTGCTCGAGCTGAAACTGCTGGCGGACGTGGGCCTCGTCGGCTTCCCGAACGTGGGCAAGAGCACACTGCTGTCCGTGGTGTCGAAGGCGCACCCGAAGATTGCAAACTACCACTTCACGACCCTCTTCCCCAACCTGGGCGTCGTGTACGTGTCGGAGGGTTCGTCGTTCGTCATGGCGGACATCCCGGGCATCATCGAGGGCGCGAGCGACGGCGCTGGCCTCGGCCACGATTTTCTGCGCCACATCGACCGCTGCCGCCTGCTGGTGCATCTGGTGGACGTCTCCGGCAGCGAAGGGCGCGACCCGGTCGAGGACTTTGAGGCCATCAATGCCGAGCTGCGCGCCTACAGCGACGTGCTGGCATCGCGTATGCAGATCGTCGCCGCCAACAAGTGCGACCTGCTCGGCGATGACCGCACGAATATCGACCGTCTGCGCGCGCACGTCGAGGCGCAGGGCTACGAATTCTTTGAAATGAGCGCCGCCGCCCACACCGGCACGCGCGAGCTCATCCAGGCGTGCGCGGCCAAACTCGCCGAGATCCCGCCGGTGCCGCCGTACGAGGCCGACTATGTTCCGCCCGAACCGGAAGTCGGCACGAGCGACGAGCTGCAGATCCGCCACTTTGACGATCTATGGGTCGTCGAGGGGCCGTGGCTGCAGCGGCTCATGGGCACGATCAACTTCGGTGACTACGAGTCGCGCATGTACTTTGACCGTGTACTGCGCCAGTCCGGCCTGTTTGACCGGCTCGAGGCCATGGGCATCGAGGAAGGCGACACGGTGAGCATTTACGATCTCGATTTTGAGTTCCGGTTCTGACCCAATGCCCCAAACAAATATCCCCGCTGGACGCAGACTGCGTCCGGCGGGGATTTCTTTATTCTTTATTTTTTATTCGATTGCTTCCGGCTTTTGCTCCGGTTCGCTTTCCGCCTTCGGCTCCTCCGGCAGGACCACCGGCACGAACTGCTTGGCGATCTTGTTGTTGCCGGACTTGACGCTGAAGTAGCCGATGACGCTGAACGTGAGCGCACCGACAAAGTTGACAAACAGATCCTGCATCGTGTCATACAGGCCGACATCCAGATAACCGCCGAGACCGAGCGACTTGCCGTTCACAGCCACGTCCGTGATATTATCCACCAAAATAGGAATATTGTTGTTCGTCGGGTCGAGCGTCACGGAGGCGAAGGAGTGGATGATCGTGTCCTTCTGCATGTCCATGTGGAAGAGGTAGTCCATTGAGAACTCGAAAAACTCCCACAACACACCGACCGTCATGGAAAAGCAGAACGCCACCAGCGCCAGAAACACCGGCGAGAGCTTGAAATGCTGCGGTTTGTTGCGGTTGAGCAGGTCCACCATGGCGAAACCGAACGCCGCGCTGATAAAGCCCGTCGTCGTGTGCAGCATGGAGTCCCAATGCGGGTAGGTGATAAAATAGCTCTTGAGCTCGCCGAGGATCTCAGCGGCGAAAATGAAGATCAGGATAATGATCTCCAGCGTGCTCGGCAGCTCGATGCGGAAGTTGCGCTCCACGAATCGCGGCAGCATGAACAGAATCAGCACCAGCACGCATACGAACGTGCTCTCATAGTTTTTATGAATGATCGTCATGACCATGACGCCGATGACGATCAGACGCAGGATCCAGTAGACGGCCACGACCGCCGGCTTCGGTTTGTACTTCTGGTTTTCCTGCTCCATCTTTTTCAGAATCTTCGGGTCGCTCATATTTATCCTCGCTTATCCATTTCTCTGTTCGGTTTCTCTCAGGCGGCAGCCGACGGCTGACGCCGGTCCACAGCCCGGCGTGCCGCTACGTAAATGATCAGATACAGCACCAGCGACAGCGCAAGCGCCGCAAACACATCCAGAATGGAGTGCTGCTTGACGAACACCGTAGCCGCGCAGATTGCGACGGCAATGATGACTGCCGGGATGCGCACCTTTTTTAAATACTTGCTGTCAAACGTCACAGCCAGAACGGCCATGCAGCCGACCACGTGCATACTTGGCAGTACGTTCGTCGGCGTGTCAGCCGAATAGATCGCGTTGACCAGCCAACCGCACAGCGTGCTCGTATCCACATCCGACGGACGCAGCAGCTGGCAGTTCGGCCAGATCATGCAGATTGTCAGCGAGATGGAAAAGCCCGCGATGATGAACGCCGCATAGCGAATGAACGCACGGCGATCGTCCTTGAGCAGCGTCACAACGACCGGGACGATCAAAAACGGGTACCAGAGCACATACGCCAGAATGAATCCCGGCAAAAACGGGATTTTGTCGTCCAGCGGCAGATACGAAACGAAGCACCCCGCCGTCGAGGGCACCATGCGCTCGGCCAGCGCAAACCAGATCAGATAAATGGGCAAATACAACACCAGCAGCACATATTTGTGTTCCTGAATATATTTCTTCATAAAACTGTCTCCTTGTATATGAAAGCGCAAAAAAGCGCTTACCTGTTCGCTCAGGTGTCTGCCTCGATCTCCGTGATGCGGCCCAGCAGCCGGATCAACTCGCGGGAATCCTGTTCGCCCAGCTGCTTGAGAACATGCTGAACGTGCGCACACAGCGCCGCATGCATCTGCTCCGCCGTCCGGCGGCCGAGCTCTGTCAGCTGCACGACAACGCGGCGCCGGTCATGACTGTCAGTGCAGCGGTACAGCATCCCCTTTTCCTCCAGTGCACGCAGCATCGCTGCCGTGCGCGGCGCACTCACGCCCAGAACCTCACGCAGCGTGCCCGGCGTGCTGCAGCCGTTTTGCGCGCTGAGATAGTCCAACAGAAAATTCTCGCCCTTAAGCGGCTCCTGCACACTCTGCGGGATGCAGGAACGGTTCAGAGAAGTGACCGCAAGCAGCATTTGCTCGGTCAGTTGCTGCAGTTCCATGATGCCGCCTCCTTTTTGTTAACCCCGTTAATCAGCATTTTGTAATGTTAACACTCCGCCCGGCGATTGTCAAACCTAATTTATGGGATTTCTGCGCTTTTGATCCGATGCTTTTTTTCACTCGCTGCACCACTGCCGGACACATGGCGCCGCTCTGTGAAAAAAATGCGCAAGCGGGAAAAAAATCGGCACATTTGCAAAATAATGCAACATTTTCCGCGTCTCATGCATTATAGTTGTTGACGAGCGATTATCAATGTGTTATTTTATGAATAGACTGTAAACAATGCAATTGTCACCCACAGCAACCGTTCCCCCCGCACCCCCGCGCGATTTCTTTTTATCGATCACCAGCTAATGTGAAAGGCGGATGTAATCAACATGAAAAAAGCAACTCATCGCAAGCAGGCACTCATGATTGCCATCTTCTTGCTGGCATTCACGCTGTCGCTGTTTTCGTTCGGCACGACCCCGGCGGCGGCCGGCGACGTGGCGGGCGTGAGCACGCACCTGTTTTTGACAGTCTTGCGCGACTATGACCACGATGCGACCTTCTCCGTGACCTACACGGACGCGCTCGGCACGCACACGAAGCCCTATCATGCCGGCATGGAAGTGACGGCGTGGTCCCCCGTGACCATCACCTGCACCAACCACCATGTCTACGACTGGAGCATTGATGCCGATGTTCAGGAGGCCACCATCGTCGGCGTCGGCGGGATCACCTACCCCGGCGGCACGGGCATCCATGTCAAGGGCACGAATACCATCAAGGCGTTTGCCACGAACTTCGGTCTGCACTACATCAATATCGTTGTCATCCTCGGCGAGGGCAATGATAACGGCGGCGACAACGGCGGCGATAATGGCGGCAACAACGGCGGCGATAATGGCGGCAACAACGGCGGCGATAACGGCGGCAACAACGGCGGCGATAACGGCGGCAACAACGGCGGCGATAACGGCGGCAACAACGGCGGCGATAACGGCGGCA